>Ga0189290_100015_pt1 | contig 233419 bp, 201 predicted proteins | sample UW140minimetaG_FD_130318 | JGI IMG/M metagenome (GOLD analysis project Ga0189290, IMG submission 130318) | Marine microbial communities from the Costa Rica Dome - UW140 mini metaG | ecosystem: Environmental > Aquatic > Marine > Oceanic > Photic zone | place: Costa Rica: the Eastern Pacific... | reverse complement strand
TAGAAAAAGATTACACTCTGCTTTAGGTTTAAAGTCTATTGAGGAATTTGAAACAGAAATGAAGAATCAAAAATTAGCAGCATAATCTCTTTTCTTTTTGTACAGTTTTTTGTTGCAAGTCCAACAATTAGGATTGATCCCATACTTGTTTTTATTGAACATATATATACAAAAAAAGCTTCTCTTTAAAAGAGAAGCTTTTTGCTTTTGGGTGGAAGACCGGATTCGAACCGGCGACCCTCGGTACCACAAACCGATGCTCTAACCAACTGAGCTACAACCACCGTGTAACATTATTGCTAATGCGAGTGCAAATGTAAAAGAATTAATAGTTTCTACAAAGACTTTTTTTAAAATTTTTAAATATTCTTTCTGCATTTTTTGCTATTTCAAATCGAACAAACTGTCCACAGCAACGTAACGTTCTACAGTAAAGCCTTCTGCGTGTTCAACGCCTACTAAACGACCTAATTCTCTTGCGCGATAATTTATGCTGTCTGTAAAGTTTTTACTTGTAATTGGTGTTTCTGGTTCCTTACTATTGGGATCGAAAAACTGCGTTTTGTATGCAAATACAGATTCCATTTTTTTATCTATGTATCCAGAAATGTCTACAACAAAATCGGGAACCAAATCTTTCCATTGTATGTAATGATAAACGGTTTTTGGTCTCCACTTATCTTGCAGCTTCCCTTCTACTTCGGTTTCAATTTTTATCAATCCGCTTAAAAAGCATGCATCACTTACTAATTTACTTCCTCTACCATGATCTATGTGCCTATCGTCTACAGCATTACAGATTACTATTTCTGGTTGATACTTACGTATCATTTTAATAACTTCTAATTGGTGTGTTTTGTCATTAACAAAAAAGCCATCAGCAAAGCCTAAATTTTCTCTTACCGAAACCCCTAATATTTTTGAGGCATTTGCAGCTTCCTCAAATCTGGTAAACGCGGTTCCTCTTGTTCCTAATTCTCCTTTAGTTAAATCTACTATTCCTACTTTCTTTCCTTCTGCTACGGCTTTAGCTACCGTTCCTCCTGCTCCTAGCTCTACATCGTCTGGGTGTGCACCAAATGCTAATATGTCTAATTTCATAAATAATTTTCTTTTAAATTCCGTGTAAACGGATATTCTATAAGTTTTCAGTCCAGACTTTCTGTTCTTTTTCAGTTAAAAAAGTCCAAGCGACTATTCTACTTTTTTTGTTGCCTTGTAACATATCTATTGTCTTTACAAGCGTTGCTCCTAGTTTTTTAAGCGACTTTTGCATAGACTTTATATTGTCCTTATTAGAGACTAAACTAGTATACCAAAAACAATTGGTTTTATGTAAAGAACTTTCGTATAAATAGGTATGCAAAAATGCTTTTTCTCCACCTTTACACCATAATTCTTGAGCTTGGCCTGCAAAATTTCTAATGACTTCGTCTGTTGGTTTTCCCAAACCTTTCAGTTTTCTTTTAGTAGCCTCTAAGGCTTCTGTTTCATCTTTATAAAAGGGCGGATTACATAAGGTTACAGCAAAATGATCTGTTTTAGTTAAAATACCATTAAAGATACTACTATCGTTTTGTTGTTGCCTAAAAGTAATTACTTTATCTAGTTTATTACGCTCTATAATAGCTTTTGCAGATTTTAGGGCTTCTGTATTTACTTCTGTTCCAACAAAACTCCAATTATAGGTTTTATGCCCTAATAATGGATAAACACAATTAGCTCCTGTACCTATATCCAATGCAGTAATATTATTTGTTATTCTGTATTGATTTAATAAATCATTAATATAGTGTATATAATCTACTCGTCCGGGAATAGCTGGGCATAAATTAGTATTAGGAAACTCCCAATAAACTATATTATAATGTGCTTTTAATAATGCTGTATTTAAAGCTTTTACTGCTTCTGGTTTTGCAAAATCTACAGTTTCATTTCCAAATTTATTTACAAAAACAAATGGTAGTAATGCTGGATTTTCTTCTTTTAATAAACTTAAATCGTAACCGTTTCTATGTCTGTTATTATTATGCAAATGATTAAAAGTCTTGAATTATAATTAGCTATTATAGGTTTATTAAAACTTATATAATAGTGAGTAACAAAGATATTTATATAAGTTTACATTACTATGGCAAACTCATATCTTTTAAATTGAGGACTATAAATTACCTTTATGTTAATTATAATTTAAGTGTTATGTTAATTGTTTTTTGTAATTGCTTCAATTGCTTGCTCTATATCTGCTTTTAAATCTCTTACGGTTTCTATTCCTACAGAAAAACGTATTAATCCATCACTTATACCTATAATATCTCTTTGTTCTTGGGTTAATAATGCATGAGAAGTCTTTGCAGGGCTAAGCATTGTACTTTCTATTCCTGCCAAACTCATAGAGGGTTTTATTAGCTTTAAAGATTTCTGAAAGGCTTCAGAATCTAAATGGTCTTCTAACTCAAAAGACAGCATAGCTCCAAATCCGCGCATTTGAGATTTAGCTAACTCGTATTGTGGATGATTTTTTAATCCTGGATAGTATACTTTTTTTATAGCTTCATGATTGTCTAGCCAGCGTGCTATTTTACGAGCGCCTCGTGTTTGTGCTTTTACGCGCAACCCCATAGTTTTCATACTGCGTTCTAACATCCAAACGGTAAGATCGCTAAGACTTCCTCCTAAATTTTTAGAGACATTCCATATAACATCCATATGCGCTTTAGATCCTGCTACAGCTCCAGCACATATATCGCTGTGTCCTCCAAAGTATTTGGTTGCTGAGTGCATTATTAAATCTATTCCAAAATCTGCTGGGTTTTGATTTATTGGGCTCGCAAATGTATTATCTATACTTGTTATAATATTTTTAGATCTTGCTAAATCTGCTACCGCTTTAATATCTGTAATAGTTAATAATGGGTTAGAAGGAGTTTCTATATGTATTAATTTAGTATTAGGTTGTATTGCTGCTTCAAAATCTCTAATATCGTAACCATTAGTAAAGGTAAATTCTATATTTAACTTAGGGAATTCTTCACGTATAAAATTACTAGTCCCTCCATATAATGTATTTTGTACTACAATATGGTCTCCAGATTTTAAAAATGCCAAAAACATGTGGCTAATTGCTGCCATGCCAGAACCAAAAATCATAGCCGTTTCTGTATGTTCTAAAGCGGCAACTTTTTTTGATAAATACTCTTGATTTGGTGTATTAAAATAACGAGGGTAGCGCTTTACATCGACATCTAAAAAAGCATACGATGATGCTAAATATATTGGTGAAACGGCACCATTAAATTGTTCGTCTTTTATTTCTCCTATATGGGAGCAAATAGTGTTTAATCCTAATTCATTTTTACTCATAGGGTAAAGATAAAAAAAGAAGTAGTAAAAGAGAACAGCCTGATACGTTAAAGGATTATTAATTTCTTGTATTCTTATTGTAAACACGAATCATAACAACAGCCCATACAACAACGCATAGAAAGACTATAATAGAAAACCGTAATATTATATCATTTGCGTCCATTTTCTATAAGTTTAAAAAATATCATAACACCTAATAAAGTTGGAACCCATAGGCCTAAAAATATGCCGTGCAATTGTTCTCCTGAAAGAAACAAATATTCGGCTACAATAATAATTGCGAGACAGAGTAATAGCATAAAAATACTTCCTGCTCCTAGTTTTTTAATAAAATTCATGAATGGTAATAATTACTATAGTAAGTTAATAAAATTTTAACAAATAGAAATTTAAACAGAAAATAAAATACAATTTAAACATTAACAGTTTTCCATTTTCCTCGTTTAAACCAAAGTATTCCTATAACTGCTATTAATACTTCGGCTAATGTAATAGCCCAAAATACACCTATTGGTCCATAATCTAGAATAACTGCTATTAAATAGGCAAATGGGAGTTGAAAAACCCAAAAACATATAAAATTAATATAGGTTGGTGTTTTAGTGTCTCCTGCTCCGTTAAAGGATTGTATTACCGTCATACCATAACCATAAAACAAATAACCTGCTGCAATAACACGTAAACACAAGCTTCCATATTTAACCACTTCTGGCGTGGTATTAAACAGGCTTATTATTTGAGGCGCAAATATTAAGTAAACGACCGATACAAAGCCCATAAATATAGCATTATACTTTCCGGTTTTCCATACTGAGGCTTCTGCTCTACCTGGCTGTTTTGCTCCTAAGTTTTGGCCTACTAAGGTGGCGGCAGCATTACTCATACCCCATGCTGGCATTATTGTAAACATCATAACACGAATAGCTATTGTATAGCCTGCCAACACTTCGCTCCCAAACTCACTCATTATTCGCATTAAAAAGCCCCAGCTAGATGTACCTATTAAGAATTGCCCAATACCTCCTAACGAAACTTTTATAAGGTTAAACATTATAGTTGTTCTTAATACTAAATCTTTAATCTTAATTTTTATTTTACTATAACCATAAAAAAGCACTGCTAATTGAAATACTACAGCCGTTCCTCTACCTATTGTTGTTGCTATTGCTGCTCCTTCTACTCCATAAGCAGGTATTGGTCCGAAACCAAAAATAAACATTGGGTCTAATATAATATTTAATCCATTTGAGAGTATTAATGTCCACATGGCTATAGAAGCATTTCCTGCACCTCTAAAGACAGCATTTATTAAAAATAACAACATAATGGTTATGTTACCTCCTAATAATACTTTTGTATACCCATAACCTTCTGCAATAAGATTTGGTTCGGCTCCCATCAATGCTAATATTTCTTTTGGATAAAGTATTCCTATTGCACTTATTATAGCAGCTATAAGTACTCCTAAAAAAAGTACTTGTACAGTAGCATGCGAAGCACCTTTTAAATCTTTTTCTCCTACTCGTCTTGCTACAACAGCTGTTGCAGCCATGCTTAAGCCTATTGCTACTGCATATACTAAAGTTATAACAGACTCAGTTAATCCTATTGTTGCTACAGCATTTACACTTACTCTGGACACATATAATATATCTACTATAGCAAAAATAGATTCCATAAGCATTTCTAAAATCATAGGAACAGACAGCATAAATACTGCTTTTCTAACGCTTCCAGAGGTAAAATCCTGATCTTTACCGCTTAATGCTTGTTTAAAGTATTTAAAAAATTGAGTTATATATAGTTTATTTGATTGCATCTTGTATTTATGTTATTTATTAATAAGACTATCAAGTACAATAGTTATTGTATTTGACACTTAAAAGTCGAAAGTATTCGACAAGACCGGAAACATAAATTAATCAATCATAATAGAACAAATATGACTATTAATTTTGATTTTAGCAATTTTGATTATGTAAAAGATTTAATTTACTAATATTATAAAGGAATTACTTCTTATAATATTTTGCATACTTTAAATACGAAAATACACCTAATACTGAAACTAAAGCTACCGCTATTGCTATAATTTTGAAGCTTAATATCTGGTCTCCACTTGCATATGAATGTAGTCCTGCTAGGTAAAAATTAACTCCAAAATAGGTCATTAATATACTAGCAAATGCTATTATAGATGATAAATTATAAATCCAACGACCTCTTAAACCTGGTACTAATCGCATATGTATTACAAAAGCATATATCATAATACTTATTAAGGCCCATGTCTCTTTAGGGTCCCAACCCCAATAACGTCCCCAACTTTCGTTAGCCCATTGGCCTCCTAAAAAGTTACCGATAGTTAGCATGACTAAACCTACTGTTAATGCCATTTCATTAATAATGGTTAATTCTTTAATATTTAAAAGCATTTTAGCTTTATTATTTTCGTTTGTTAAGATCATTAATAACAACGTAACGACTCCTAAAATCGCTGCTAAAGTAAATGGCCCATAACTTGCTACAATTACAGCTACGTGAATCATTAACCAATAACTATCTAATACCGGTTGTAAATTTGCTATTGCCGGATCCATCCAGTTCCAATGTGCAATCATTAAAATCATTGAGGTTACGAAAGCTGTAGAGGCTAATGTTAAATCACTTTTTCTTCCAAATGCTAAACCAAAAAACATTGTTGCCCATGCTACATAAATCATAGATTCGTATGCATCACTCCATGGCGCATGCCCAGAAATATACCATCGTGCTATTAAGCCTATGGTATGAATAATAAACAACCCAAGAACTATAACTTTAAAGATCTTTATTGCTATACTTAACTTCTTACTTCTATCTTTAAAAATCTGAAAGATTAAGAGTATAAATAACAGTGTTCCTGCATACATATACCAACTAAACAGTTTCTTAAATATATCGTATTTATTATATGTTATTTCTGCATTTATTTTGTCGTCACTTAACATGACTTCGCTTCCTATATTATTTTGTATTTTTTTGAAGGATGCTAGAAGTTTTTCGGCTTCTTTAAAGTCTTTTTCTTGTTTTGCTTTATTTAAAGTTTGTAAATACCAGTTAAAACCTAAATCTATAAAACTAGCATATGATGAGTCTTTAATTTTCTCATTAAACCCTTCATTTTTATATTCAAATGCAGAAATCCACTTATTGTTTTCATCGTTTGGTATAGGGAAAATTTTTAACGCTCGTCCTTCAATTGCATTAGAAAGTAAAGTAACACGTTTATGTGTTTCCATAAATTCTTTTTCGAATCCATTTTTAACTTGTGCTTTTGAAGCTTCATTAATGTATGGGTCTAGCTTATAACGAAAATCTTTAGTAAAAAAGTCTAGCAGTGTCGCATACTCTTCGGTTTTTTCGACACCTATTATTTTACGAATAGAATCTGCTTTTTTAGATTTCAAATATATAATTGGAACATTATACCAAAGCATAGGGCTTTCTTGAATGGATAAAAACACTTGATTAGCGTCCAAAGTTTCATAGTAATCCTTTTTGCTTAATTTTCTTAATAACTCTGATGCATAAGTATTTACAGGCATCATACGTCCGCCTATATCTTGTATTACCAAATGTCCAAATTTATCGGCATGCTCTTTTGGTGCAACATTAGCTGCTAAAACAGAATCTATTTCCGCTTTATTAGGGCGTTGTCTTTCTTCTTTTTTATTATGGTTATGCCCATCGTTTTCTGTATGCTTTTCTTGTGCAAAACCACTTAATGTAAAGCACAGTAAAAGTAAAGTTAACAACTTAGACTTTTTTGCTTTTACTTTTTCTAGTACTTTTTTAAGATCGGCAAAGCGTGTATTTTTATCAAATAATATAGCCATTAAACCAAAATACAGTAGGAAATAACCTAAATAGGTAAACCATGTCCCCCAATAATCATGATTTACAGAAAGTATAGTTCCTTTTTCATCTGGATCGAAACCAGATTGAAAGAAACGATAGCCTTTATGATCTAAAATATTATTCATGTATATTTTATAATCGAAATCGTCTGACTCTTTATCAATAATGGTTACTTGACTTGAAAATGCAGAGTAACCTGTTTCTGTTCCTGGATAACGTTCTGCATTAAAATCGTTAAGTTTTACACTAAAAGGCAATTCTAAAACTTTAGAACCATATTGAAAATCGAAATCTAGACCTCCAACACTTACACGTTCCCAACCGTTATTACTTCCCTTACCACCTAATAGGTTTACTTTTTTTGTTTCTCCTTTTGTTGTTACGCTTAATACTATACCATCTTCATCGTTTTTTAGAATTCTCGATTTTTTAACAATATCGAAAGTTCCCTTTACAACTGGTTTAGGAAATACCATTTGCATTTTCCCAATTACATAACGCGAACGTAGCATTAATGGTTGTATACTGTCTTTAATTAATTGACCAGTATTCATTGTAGCCATTTGCAAATACTCTCCCTCAAATGGTGACTCTATAGTTAACTCGTCATCTTTATATGTAATATTAATAGCGCCTTCTGTAGGTTTGTTTAATGCTATTAAAGTATTGTGTATATTCTCTATAGATCCTACTTTTAAAAAGTGATTATGAGGCTGTCCATTACCTGCTTCAACTATTTTTAGGTATTCTTCTCCAGATTCGTCTGGAATAATATCCTGTTCTGCACCTACAACAAATTTTTCTAAAGTTACAGTAAAAGGCTGCCCATTGTAGTCTCTATTTAATTCAAAATCATTAACTAATCGTGGAGAAAAATCTACTTCATTTTCTATACGCAAACGTTGAGCGACACCATTAATTTTATAGTCTCCATTTACAAAACCAGAAATATATGTTTTTTGAGATAAGAATACATTTTCTGTTGCACCTTCTCTAATAGGCATCATACCTTCAAAGCTATAGTATCTTGTTATAAAAGCACCAAAAATGATAAATATAAAAGCTAAGTGCAATGTTAAAGTGGCCCATTTTTTTAGTTTATACAATCGGTATCTAAAAATATTACCTAAAAAGTTGATAATAAAGAATACCATTATGGTTTCAAACCACCACGCATTATATATTAATGTTCGTGTGTATGGCGTAGGTGATGTATCCATATTTCTGTCCAAAATAGTTCCTGTTGCCATTGCCGCAGCAAAGACAATAAATAAAATGGCAGTAAGTCTTGTAGAAAATAGAAATTTGACGAGTTTATTCTGCATAATTATAGCCTTTTTTAGCTCGTGCAAATATAATCGTTTTTGTTCTTTTCTTATAGGACAAAAGCTTCTAATATTGTGTTAAACTTCAAATTAAATGATTTAGCTTTTAGTTCTTTCATCAAATATCTTTAAATATAAAAAAGAAGCCATTTTTCGAGCACGTCGTTTAGCAATGTTTGCATAATCACCAGAAAACAATTCATCTATAGTTTCTATCCACAAATTTAGCCAAAGCCCAAAATGAAGTTCTGTAATAGTATTATCTATACTTTTGTCTACTTTAACATGAGCTTTCAAAGGATTTCCTTTATATTTTTTATCTAACTTTTTTGTAAAAAATAAGCTCGTTTCCCAAAAAGTGGTTAAGAGCTCTAAATGAGCATCCCAATCTTTAATTCTATCATTAAAGATTGGGCCTAGTGTTGTTTCTGCTCTTACTTTTTCGTAGAATGTATAAACTAGCAAAAATACATCTGCCCTTTTACTAATATCTCTTTTTAATGAACTCATTCTTAATTTTATAGATTAATAATACATAATACAATATTAGTAAATAGAGATAACAACAATAAATTAAATACTAACTTATGATGCATTTGAGCTAATACAGAAGCATTATACAACATAGAAATAATAACACATAGTGTTAGTTGGAAAAACGGAAAATGATCGGCTGTACTACTCATTAAAATAAACATTGCTGCAATAGAGCCTATACAACTTTGTAAAATAATAGTTAAGGGTACATAAACCATAAATCGTTTTTTAAAATCTTCTAATGCATAATTATAATAATTCATTTTTCTTGGGTATTTTAGATTAACAAGACAAATTTCGATATCTTATATTTGTTTTTATATGATTTAAATCATAAGCCCATGATATCTCTTAACATTTTAGAACAGTATAATGTCCAGGTTAAGCATTATGCAAAAAACCAAGCTATTTTTAACGAATTAGAGACTCCTTTATATTATTATCAAATACAAACGGGAAGTGTTAAAATGTATAATCTAACTGAAGACGGGAAAGAGTTTGTTCAAGGTTTTTTTGAAGACAACCAATCGTTTGGAGAGCCTCCTTTATTTGGTGATTTTAAATATCCTGCAGCTGCAATTAGTTTAACAGAAACTTCTATTTACATTATACCTAAAGTTTCGTTTTTAGAGCTTTTAAAGCAACATCCAGATGTTCATTTAAATATTACAAAACTATTATGTCAACGAATGGTGTATAAAGCTAAAATAATGAAAGAGGTTTCAATACATCCTCCAGAACATCGTATTTTAACCTTATTAGGGCATTTAAAATCTACAGCAAATACAGATGGCCTATATGAAGTAAATTTAACTCGACAGCAAATTTCTGATTTAACAGGATTAAGAGTTGAAACTGTAATTAGAGCTGTAAAGAAGCTCGAAAAAACAGGTGATCTTTCCATTTTAAAGCGTAAAATTCACTTCTAGCATTTTTAAGTTACTACTCAGCAAGCTTTTAAATTAACTTCCGTCCAAATTAAAAATAACACTAATCATTAAACAAAATTATTATGGCCAGAAAAACATTTATCAAAAAAGTGTTAGGAGGAATCGCTGTAGCAATTCCTGCATATACTCTTTTAAGTTCTTCAAGTTAGTACGACTCTACCCCAACTACTCCTTCACAAAATTCGGGAGGAAATTGTGGTGCTAATGGTACTTCTAGTTCTATAGTAAGTAATCATGGACATACTCTTGTTATCTCTGCTGCCGAAGTTACTGTTGGTGTATAAAAAACATATAATATTCAAGGTAATTCTGCTCATCCTCATACTGTAACTGTTAGTATTGCTCAGTTTACCACTTTGCAAAGTAATCAATAGGTTACAGCAACATCGTCTAACGATAGTGGACACACACTCTCTATTACTATTTCTTGTGCCTAAATAATTTAAGTATTTCACTTTATTAAAGCGCAACTTATGTTTATTTTTGCTTAATGATAAAGACCGTAATACTTGGTGCTGGTAATGTAGCCACACATTTATTTAAAGCATTTAATGCTTCAGAAACAGTTACTGTTGCTCAATGGTATAGCAGGAATTTAAAATCTGTTTCTAAATATAAAAACAGCGTCTCTATTACCGATAATTTATCGGAATTAGTAGACGCTGATGTATATATACTCGCAGTTAGTGACGACGCAATAGAAGCATTATCTGTAGATTTACCTTTCGACAATAGATTGGTTGTGCATACTTCTGGTAGCTCCAGTTTATATACTGTTGACAAAAAACACAAACGTGGTGTTTTTTACCCATTACAAACATTTTCTAAAGACGCTACAGTAGATTTTAAAGAAGTACCTCTTTGCATTGAAGCTTTAAAAAAGGAAGACCTTCCTATTTTAAAAGAACTTGCTAAAGCTATTGGAAGTAAAAGCCATAAAGTAAATTCCGATCAAAGACAGGCTTTACACCTTGCAGCAGTTTTTGTAAATAATTTTACAAATCAATTATATCGAATTGCACATGAAATTACAGAATCTCAAAGCGCTGAATTTGATATTTTAAAACCATTAATTAAAGAAACTGCTAATAAAGTAGAATCACTTTCACCATATTTAGCACAAACAGGTCCTGCTCTCCGTAGAGATAAAAAAACAATAAAAAGACATTTAAAATTATTAGAAAACGATCACCATAAAGAGATCTATAATCTACTAACCAAATCAATACAAAAAACTCATGGAAGATAAAAGCTATAAAGAATACCTAAAACACATAACTACTTTTATGTTTGATGTTGATGGGGTGTTAACTGATGGTTCTTTAACTGTTGCAACTAATGGAGATTTATTAAGAACCATGAATGTTAAAGATGGTTATGCAATGAAGCAAGCCTTAACTAAAGGTTTTAATATTTGTATAATTTCTGGAGGAACAAACGAGGGTGTTAAAAAGAGATTAAACACTTTAGGGATTAAAGATGTATATTTAGGTGCACACCAAAAAACAGATCAATTTACAGAGTACGTTACTAAACATAATATAAAACCTGAATCTGTTTTGTATATGGGAGATGATATACCTGACATACCAGTTATGAAAATTGTAGGTTTAGCTACATGCCCTGTTGATGCTGTTGCAGAAGTAAAAGCTAATTCAAAATACATTTCGCATAAGCATGGTGGTAAAGGTTGTGTTCGCGATGTTATAGAACAAGTTATGAAAGTGCAAGATAAATGGGTTAAGTTATAATATGTTTATATTATTTTCACCATTTATAAATACATATTTAGTTTCTCCATAAACCATTATTTTATGAAACAGTTTTTACTAATTACATTTATTTTAACCAATTTAACTATTGGTGCGTAAACTATTAATTACTAAGCAACAGTTAGAGATTCTAATGATGCTATTTTAGAAAACACAGCTATAGGTGTGCAATTTATAATCCACGAAGCAACACCAACAGGTACAATAGTATATACAGAAACTCATAATACAACTACTAGTACTTATGGTTTATTTAATTTGCCATTAGGAGGAAGTACTAATTATAAAAGTATTGGTACTTCTGAATTTAGAGCCGTACCTTATGCTATTTATGCAGGAAGCAACTCGGCAGATGCAGATAATGACCCTGCAAATGAGGTTAATACAAATTTTTCCTTAACTAATACAACCTTGAGTATAACTGATTCTGCTGGAACATTAGATGTTAATTTGGCATCTTTACAAGGTGGTGTTGGTATCACTTCTGGAACAGCAAGCAATATACACCCTTTTCTATAAAATATTGTATAGCTATCACTAGTACTTTTCCTTTAAAAAATGTTCCTCCTAAAGTACTTAATGACCCTAATTATATTCTAGCTAGTCAAACTTTAAGTACTTCTTCGTACCTATATAAAATTATGTCTTACGCAGGTGTAGTAGTCCCAAACGGATGGGCTGAATGTAATGATCAATTATTACCTATTAGCTCTAATAATGCTTTATTTTCAATTATTTGGTACCACATATGGAGGTTGATGGTGAAACTACTTTTGCTTTACCAGATTTAAGAGGACGAGCTCCTATACATTATGGTAATGGTCCAAGACTAACAAATCGTCCTTTGGGCCAAAAAAGTGGGTTTGAAACTGTAGATTAGAAATCTATATTCTATATAAATTTATTAAGACTTTCTATAATAGAAAGTCTTTTTTATTACATTTGTTTTAAGCTCATATGGATCAATAAAAACAATAATCTGTAATTATATATATGCAAAATATCCTCAACCTTATTCGTTGGAAAAACTTATTAATGATAGCTTTTGTACAATTATTAATTAAATATGCTTTATTTAATTCCTTAGCTGTAGATACTTATTTAAGCCCTATTAACTTTACATTACTTATATTATCTACATTATGTATAGCAGCTGGAGGATATATTATAAATGATATTTACGATGTAGAAACAGATACTATAAACAAACCAAATTTGGTTTTTATAGGGAAACATATCTCTGAAAGCAAAGCGAATACACTGTATATTGTTTTAACCTTTATTGGTGTAATTATAGGTTTTTATTTAGCAAATGGTATTGGAAAACCTAAATTCTTTGGTTTTTTCGTTATCATCGCTGCATTATTATATGTTTATAGTACTTCTTTAAAACAAATTGCAGTAGTGGGCAATATTATAGTCTCTTTTTTAGTAGCTTCTAGTATTTTAATTGTAGGGGTTTTTGAGTTACTTCCTGCTATCAATGAGCAAAATAAAAACCTTCAATCTACAATGTTTGAAGTTTTAGCAGATTTTGGGATTTTTGCTTTTTTATTAAATTTCATTAGAGAAATAGTTAAAGATATTCAGGATGTAGATGGAGACCATAAATCTGGAATGCAGACACTACCTATTATACTAGGCAAATCTAGAACAGCTAAAATTGCTTTTACTTTAACACTTACTACAATAGCTATTATAGTATTTTATGTTACTAAATATCTTTTTATGCATAAAGAAGTAGTTATTTATTTTTTAGCATTAGTAGTTGGGCCTCTTATTTACACTGCTATAAAACTATTTACAGCCGAAAAGAACAGTCACTTTAAGCATATTAGCTTAATATTAAAAATAACAATGTTAACAGGAATGTTGGTTATGGTATTATATTGGTTTATCTTTTAAACTATGTTAAACGATAAACTAAAAAACCACACAATCATTCTAGCTTCTGGTTCTCCCAGACGTCAGCAATTTTTTAAAGACTTGGGTTTAGATTTCGAAATTAGATTGAAACCCATAAAAGAAGAGTACCCACCTACCCTAAGGCATTTTGAAATCACCAATTATTTGGCGCAACTTAAATCTATGCCTTATTTAAAGCATTTAAAGGATAACGATATTTTAATTACTAGCGATACTATTGTTTGGCATAACGAACGAGCCTTAGGAAAACCGCGAAGTGATGCCGAAGCCTTTAGTATCCTGTCTTCTTTAAGCGGACAAACACATGAAGTTATTACTTCTGTATGTATGCGTACAAATAATTACCAAAAAACGGTTAGTAATGTCACTAAAGTAACCTTTAAAACCTTTACTGAAGATGAAATTTGGTATTATATAAATACATATAAGCCTTTTGATAAAGCTGGTGCTTATGGTATTCAAGAATGGATTGGCCTTATTGGTGTTACTAAATTAGAAGGTTCTTATTTTAATGTTATGGGACTACCAACACATCTTGTATATGAAACGTTAAATGTTATTGCAGAAAAGTAATAGAATTGTAACTTTATAGTTATAACACAAACTATAATGAAACGTTTATTTAATACTCAATTACTCTCTCTAACTGTAGCAACTCTATTTTTATTATCTAGTAGTTGCAAAAATGAAAAAATAAATTCAACAGAAGACTATGCTAAAGCAAAAACCTCTATTGAAGTAGAACCAATTAAAGAAACTCCAAAAACATCTCAAGAGTTTAATAACTATTGGTATGCTGGAAAAGCTGAAATTTCGTCATACAAATTAGAGCAAGCACGTTATGGAGAAATTAGAAATGGACATGCTGTATTAGTATATGTCACAGAGCCATTTTTAAATGGTAAGCAAGTAAAAGCAGATTATAACAATGACACGAACATCCCTGTTTTAAAATTAAATAGTACTAAAAAGTTTAATACTGGTATTTATCCATATTCTATAATGCAGAGTACATTTTATCCAGTTTCAAATAACAGACATGCTCTAAAAATAAGTGGATCAGTTCAAGAATGGTGTGGTCATGTTTATACACAAATAAATAATAGAGAACAGTTTGATGTTACCTCTCACTCCTATTTTGAAAGTGAAGCAGATCAAGAGTTTAGTATAGAAAAAACACATCTTGAAAATGAAATATGGACAAAATTGCGTATTAATCCAAAATCTTTACCTGTTGGTGATTTTACTATTGTTCCCTCTCTAGAGTACATACGATTAAAACACAAAAAACTTAGAGCTTATAGTGCTTCTGCTGAATTAAAAAACAACAATTATACTGTTACATTTCCTGAACTCAATAGAACACTAAGTATTAATTTTACTGAAACTTTTCCTCATAGCATTGAAAGTTGGGAAGAGACTATAAAAGGACTAACAACAAAAGCCACAAAGCTTAAAACTATAAAGTCTCCATATTGGAGTAAAAACAGTAATAAAGATGAAGTTTTACGTAAAACACTTCTGCTAGACTAAAAAGACTTATTTATCTTTGCCATATAATTTTCTTACTATATGGAAGCTCTATTTGATAATTATAACGATAAGTTAATATATACATCAATTGCATTAGTTGTCTTTTTCTTAATTCGTTTTATAACCAAAACTTTAGTAAGAAAAATAGGGAGAAGAAATGGTGTTAATGAAGCTAGAATAAGACTTATAGGGCGTTATTCTACTGTCACCCTGCTTATTATTTTTTTATTAGTTGAAGCCTATATTTTAGGAGCTGAGTTTAAAGACTTAACAGTTATATTCTCTTCTCTATTTGCTGTAATTGGTATTGCTCTATTTGCTATTTGGTCCATTTTAAGCAATGTTACTACTGGTATTATTATGTTCTTTTCATTCCCTTATAAAGTTGGAGACAAAATAAAAATTCACGATAAAGATTATCCTATAGAAGCCATTATAGAAGATATTAGAGCGTTTCAATTACATTTAAGACTGGATAATGGAGATTTAGTAACTTACCCCAATAATCTAATATTACAAAAAGCTGTTACACTAATAAAAAAAGATGCTATAGACGATGGTAGCTCTACAATTTAACACAACGTTAAAGAAACACTAAAACAACGACAAATAGCTCTTTTCTTTTTTATATTTGATGCAACCTAACTGTCAAAATATAATGAGAAACTACTTTGTTTGTTTTATTGCATTTTTTATTGGTTTAGCCTCTATAACTGCTCAACAACCACAAAAACTTAATGCTTCAGAAATATACGAATCCATAGAAAAACTTAACTTCTTAGGCTCTGTTTTATATGTCGCTGCACACCCCGATGATGAGAATACAAGATTAATTTCATACATGGCTAACCATGTTAAAGCCCGTACGGCTTATTTATCGCTAACAAGAGGAGATGGAGGGCAAAACCTTATTGGCCCAGAAATTAGAGAATTATTAGGTGTGATTAGAACTCAAGAATTATTAGCTGCTAGACGTACAGATGGAGGAGAACAACGTTTTACTAGAGCTAATGATTTTGGATATTCTAAACACCCGGACGAAACTCTAGCCATATGGAATAAAGACGAAGTACTAAGCGATGTTGTATTAGCTATTCGTCAATTTAAACCAGACATTATTATTAATCGTTTTAACCATAGAACTCCAGGAACAACACATGGTCATCACACCAGTTCAGCCATGTTAAGTGTTGAAGCTTTTGATATTACAAATGATAAAACTATTTTTCCTGATCAATTAAATAGAACAAGTATATGGCAACCAAAACGTTTATTTTTTAATACCTCGTGGTGGTTTTATGGAAGTAGAGAAAAGTTTGAAAAAGCAGATAAAACCAATTTATTAAACTTTGATATAGGTACTTATTACTCTTCTAGTGGTTTAAGTAATACAGAAATAGCCTCATTGAGTAGAAGTCAACATAAATCTCAAGGTTTTGGTAGTACTGGAACACGCGGAACACAAACAGAATATGTAGAACTTATAAAAGGTGATTTACCAAAAAACAAATCAAATGTTTTTGAGGGTATTAATACAACATGGAGTCGAGTAAAAGGCGGACAAGCTATTGGTGCTATTTTAGAAAAGGTTCAAACCAACTTCAATTTTAAAAATCCTTCGGCTTCACTTCCAAAATTATTAGAAGCCTATAGTTTAATTCAACAATTAAAGGACGAACATTGGAAAATTATAAAGACTAAAGAAATTAAAGAAATTATTGCAGCTTGCTCTGGTTTGTACTTAGAAGCTGTTGCAGAGACAAATCATTCTACAGCTACAGATAATGTTAATTTAAAATTAGAAGCTATTAATAGAAGTGGTTATAAAATGAGCTTAGCATCTATAACCTCTGCAAATGGTACAAGAATAAATAAAGGAATTGCTTTAAATGAAAATGTCATTATAAATCTTAATGAATCTTTTTCTCCTGAAGGCAAGAATGTAGTAACGACTCCTTATTGGCTAGTAAAAAAAGGAACTTTAGGGATGTATACTGTAGAGGACAAAACATTAATTGGAGAGCCTGAAACACCTAAACCTCTTAATGTAACGTTTAATATAAATTTTGGAACAGTAATAATTCCATATATAAAACCTATCGTTTATAAAACAAACGACCCTGTAAAAGGTGAAGTTTATAAACCATTTGAGATTATCCCTGAAGCTTCAGCTAAAATAGTTGAAAAGGTTATTATTTTTGAAAATGATAAACAAAAAGAAATCCCAGTAATAGTTAAAGCTGGTCGTAATAACCTAGAGGGCCATATTGAAATTGATCATCCAAAAAACTGGACTATTTATCCTAAAAAACAAAAAGTATCTATTGCTAATAAAGGACAAGAACAAGTTATTACATTTACAGTTATTCCTCCAAAAAATCAAAGTGAAGGTTATATAAGTCCAAAGGTAACTATTGGTAATAAAACATACACAAAAGAACTTATAGAAATAGATTACGATCATATCCCTTTTCAAACGGTGTTACTTCCAAGTGAAAGTAAAATCGTTCGTTTAAATATTCAAAAACGTGGTGAAAACATTGGTTATATTGAAGGAGCCGGAGATGTTGTTCCAGAAAGCTTAAAACAAATTGGTTACAACGTAGTTACTATAAAACCAGAAGACATAAATGCAGAAACATTAGATCGTTTTGATGCAGTTGTAATAGGTATTAGAGCATATAATACTGTAGAAGCTTTAAACTTTAAGCAACAAACTCTATTTGATTACGTATCTAGAGGAGGAAACATGATCGTACAATACAACACTAGACATAGAGTAAAAGTAGATGAATTGGCACCTTACAAACTAGTTTTATCTAGAGATAGAGTTACAGACGAATTCGCAGATGTTACACTGTTAGACCCAAAACATGAATTGCTTAATTTTCCTAATAAAATAACTTCTAAAGATTTTGAAGGTTGGACGCAAGAACGTGGTCTATATTTTCCAAGTGATTGGGGACCAGAATTCACTCCACTCCTATCTATGCAAGATAAAGGGGAAACTCCCAAAACAGGAAGTTTATTAGTTGCCAAACATGGTAAGGGGCATTATATATATACAGGTTTAAGCTTCTTTAGAGAGTTTCCAGCAGGCGTATCTGGAGCTTATAGATTATTTGCTAATATGCTGTCTATAGGAAAAGATAATATTGACAATACACCCGAACTTAAAAACTAATCGGTTTAACTCTTTTATTTGCTTTAAAATATATCCTTATGGAACAATCTAAATATAAATGGAAAAAGCTCTATACATTAGTATTAGCAGCTAATGCACTCTACTTTATTATTTTTCATTTAATCATGAAAGCCTTTTAAATTATGCAAACACTAGACTGGATTATTCTAATAGGAACATTATTATTAATTGTAGGTTATGGTACCTGGCAAACTAGAGGAAGCCAAAACGTAAAAGATTATATTGGAGGAGGAAAAACCTCAAAATGGTGGACTATTGGTCTCTCAGTTATGGCTACTCAGGCTAGTGCTATTACTTTTTTATCTACTCCTGGACAAGCGTTTCATTCTGGAATGGGATTTGTTCAATTCTACTTTGGAATTCCAATTGCCATGATTGTAATATGTATGGTATTTATTCCATTATACCATCGTTTAAAAGTCTATACTGCTTATGAATTTCTTGAAAGTCGTTTTGATTTAAAAACGAGAACATTAGCTGCTATATTGTTTTTAATTCAACGAGGGTTAGCTGCTGGAATTACTATTTTTGCACCTGCTATTATTTTATCGGCTGTTTTAGGATGGAATTTATTATTACTAAATGTTGTTATTGGAATACTAGTTATCATTTATACTGTATCTGGAGGAACAAAAGCTGTTAATGTAACCCAAAAACACCAAATGGTTGTTATTTTCACAGGAATGGTTATTGCTTTTATATTAATCATGAATAAACTCCCTGAAAATATAAATTTTACTAATGCGTTAGATATTGCTGGCGCTAGTGGTAAAATGGAAATTTTAGATTTTTCTTTCGATTTAAATAATCGTTATACTTTTTGGAGTGGTATCATTGGTGGGACATTTTTGATGTTATCGTATTTTGGAACCGACCAAAGCCAAGTACAACGTTACCTCTCTGGAAAATCTGTTAAAGAAATGCAATTAGGTTTAATTTTTAATGGCCTTTTAAAGGTACCTATGCAGTTTTTTATTCTATTAGTTGGTGTTATGGTGTTTGTTTTTTATCAATTTAATGAAGCTCCTATAAACTTTAATCCAATCGCTAAAGAAGTTGTTTTAAGTTCTGCATATGCAGACGACTATAAAGCTTTAGAACATAAACAACTTGAAACTTTTAAAACTAAAAAAGAAGCTATAGCTAACTATATAGATAATAGTTACATAGAAGATAAAACTCCAGAATATATTAATGCTGTAACCAAAGCTAATGCTGATAATGATGCGTTAAGAGCTGAAGCTAAAGCTTTAATAGAAAAAGCAGGAGATGCTCAAAATATAAAAGTAGAATCTAATGATAAGGATTATGTTTTTATTCATTTTATATTAAATAATTTACCTCGAGGATTAATAGGGTTATTATTAGCGGTAATACTAAGTGCTGCAATGTCTAGTACAGCTAGTGAATTAAATGCCTTAGCGAGTACAACTACTATAGATTTATATAAGCGTAATACAAGAGAGAAAAGTGAAGAAGATATGGTTAAAACCTCAAAGCTATTTACTTTAGCTTGGGGTATAATAGCCATTGGAGTTGCCTGTGTCGCCAACTTGGCAGAAAACTTAATACAACTAGTAAATATTATTGGTTCTATTTTCTATGGTAATGTTTTAGGTATTTTTCTATTAGCCTTCTTCTTTAAGTTTGTTAAATCTAATGCTGTATTTATAGGTGCCTTAATTACTCAAGTTATTGTTATTGCTTTATTTTTATTAAATGAATTTGAAATAATTAACCTTCCATTTTTATGGTTAAACTTCGTAGGATGCATTATAGTTATTGTAATTGCATGTTTACTGCAAAGCTTTACTCCTAGAAAAAATAATGACGTAATTACAACTATATAAAAACTTATATATAAATGCATCTTTTATTGCTTAAAAGATGCATTTAAATTACAATACTCTATTATCAAAATAAAAAGGAAGTACTTTTTTTAAAACTATTTTGTCAAAATCTTTATGAAAAGGATTTATGATATAATTAAATTCTTGAGGGACAATAATGCTTGGCACCTTTAAAACAAGTGTTTCTTGTTTTTTTATCCAGTTATAAGACAATTGTTTTAACTCTTGTGGAGAAGGCACTGCTCTCCAGTTTTCAGGTAATTCATTTAAGGTAATTTCTGTTATCGAATCTTCTGGTAATTCTATACAGGCTAAAGCCATGTCTTTTGGTGCAAATGCTGCAGGAAAATGCGCTAAACACTCTAACATACTCAATGCTATAGAGCTACTTGTGTACAATACAGATACGCCTTTAAAATTCCAACGCCCTCCAATTGTCTTGGCTCCTATTCCCGTTAAATCTCTTATATAAACGTCTTTAGCTATGCGATATACTAACATTATGAAAAAATACCGTATTCTATTTTTGTAAGCTCTTCGTTTAATAGTTGAAACCCAAACGTCGTATCTAATAATTCTTTAGGTTGTTTCATACCAAGAGCTGTACTTGGATATTGCATCCATTTTTTAAATTGTTCTAAATCTCCAAAAACTTCTTCTCCTTTACAATACAGTCGTGCTAGTTGTATTGCACGCTCACTTACATCTGGGCTTAATATTTTTGAAGTTGAGTAACGTTGTAATGTTCGTTCAGAAATGTGAAGAATTGAAGCCAATTCTTTTAAATCGAACTCTATTTTTTTTGCGAGAAATAATAAGTTTTTCTTATTTATTCCGTTTCTTGATAATTCAATAAAATCATAGACATTATGTAATGGAATATCTAAATTTAAATAACGTAATAGTCCCCCTGTTCCATCATCTGCTAACGAGTGCTGTATAGCTGTGTTCATAGTTTCAGTATTTTAATACATGACAAATATACAAAATAAAACGACAATTGTCTAAATTTTAACTATTTAATACTATCTTTTGTTTCATAAATCGTTTCATAATATAATAAATTATCTAATCTAGACTTAACATCTTCAAGTTTTAAACTCTTTTCCATTGATTTAATTGCAGTCCCAGATAAATAACGTCCCAATGCCAAAATGGGTATTATACTATCACTTTGTTCAGATTTTAAATTCCTAATACTCCTCTGTAATACTGTACTACTTTTTGTACTAGGTATTATATATGTTCTTCTAAGTTGTAAAGGCACTTCATTTAGTTTTGCTATCTGCTCTTTAGTATGACCAGATCTAACATTCATTAATATCTTTAATGGTGCATATAATTGAGATATAGGCGCAAATTGCTCGTCTTCTAAGCGTTCATTATCTAAATCACTGAATATTAAAACGCTTTGTAAGTTAACTTTATTTTTTATGCTACTAAATTCTGGAGTTTCCTCTAATACTTCTTTAAAAACATAAAGTAATCCTGTAGATACTGTACCTCCTATATTATCGTAATACCCTGAATCTCCAAATATCCCAATATCTTTCACTTCTCCTGCAGGTGTTAAATAAGGGAACGCAGCATTAATTCTCATTGCTTCTACTAACTTTACAGAATGGTTTTCTCCTTTTTTATCTCTTATTTTTTTTATGTAATCAAAATATCCTGAAAACAATTTTGAATCACTAAAGTCTACAGGACTAATTACACTATATCTCCCTGTTTGAGCATGAGTACTATTCATAAACAACAATGGTGGCACAAAACCAGATGCATCACTTTTAGAATAATAGGATAATACTTCTTTTTCTAAATCATTTTCTTTAGTATTAAATACTTCTTTATATGCAATTTGCCATTCCTTTTGCAGCAACTCCCCCCTATTATCGAATGGAAACAAGCTTAAAATACTTTTAAAAAAATCTCTTCCTAACAATCCTACGATAGACGTTGATAAATAATTTTTAGAATATATAGTACTAGCTTTATATTTAAATTGCTTGTTATTATTTTTATAATCTACTGTTCTATTATTTAGTTTAGCTTCTTGAGCTGTTGCAAAAAACATTGCGTTACCAACACCTCCTCCCGAAGCTCCTGTTAATGAAAACAAATGGTCTTCATAGTATTTATTTTTAGATTGCTCAGATAAATAGCTATGTATTAAAAAAGACCATAAACCCGCTCTAGAACCACCTCCTTCTGACGACACAAATAGTATAGGATAACACTCCTCTTTTGCTAGTTCTATTTTTGCTTTTCTATTATTAATCCAATCTTTAACATAGGCTTTTAAGAATTTTCTATTTTCTTTACTTCTGACAGTTGTGTCTAATTCATAATGATTAAAATCATCATTATTTGCATTGTATTTTGATAAAATTAACCCTATAATTATAATAAATGGAAATAATGGGAATTGAATTTTCTTACCTATAAATACAAATAGAAAAGAAATAAGGTATAATGCCATTAAGCAAATAAGCAATACAGATAAAGGGTTAAGACTCATTGCTATGTCTGGTTTTATATTAAATATAACATACACTACCATGACAATTATACCAGAAATTATAATACCTCCATAAAAAAACGGTTTAGTACGTATAGTCAATAAATCTTTAGTGTTAAATGCTAAAATAAAAAATATTAAAGCTAAGGATAGATTAGAGTAAAACAGTAATATTAAATCCTTTTCTGCTTGATTATTAGCCGCTCCGAGTCCTAAAATAAAGATGAATAATATAAATATTGTTCCCACTATTATATAATTAAGCTTAGGAAGCTTCCTCACTATCTTTCTTAAAAAATTATAAATATTATGTTCTAAAAGTAAAATTAAGATTATAGCAAATATTGCCAATGTATTGAAAGGATTAAGCAAGTTACTTAACCTGTTTTCTATATCAAAAAGCTCCATTGCATTTAATATAGCAAACGCAGAAATAAATAAGACTAAAGAACCTAAAACTCTAGGTAATGTTTTCCTAACGTGGTACTTGCAATTATAACTATATCGATTACTTGTTTTAATTGCCTTATAATGCTTGGTAGGAACAAAGCCTATAAAATTTTTAAATGTGATTTTTGTGTAATTAGCCCTACAATAATACTTAGGTGCATTCCATATAAAAAAAGAAATAATAAGTAATAATGAAAAATACAGCGGCACTTCTAAAGTAAAGATTTCCCAAAAACTAATTGCATCGTTTTGATTTAGTACTAGTAATAAATCTAAAGTTTGAGGAAAAAACCAAAGCATAAAATATATTAAAGCAACTAACAAAACACTAATAATATTGTTTGCTAGCTCAGAAATTAAAACCTTAAACCAAATACCGAAACCATTTAAAAAGCTCATTATTTTATTCATAAGAAAGTTCATTATTTTTTAGTAAGTACATAATTAACATGATTATTATTAAATAACAATCACGTTAATTTGAATATGTTTAGAATACAATTTTAAAATTACAAATATTGCTTTTTCTTTCAAGGTACTACAATTGCTTTTACCATATCTACTATTGTTTTTAAAATTTTGTTTTTAAAATGCCCTAAACTAATTTTACTAACCCCAGCATTATGTAATGCTTTCATTAATAATAAATTTTTTTTGGCTTTTTAATAACCATTCAAAATCATCTAAAGTAATATCTCCATTTGCTAATAATTTTGTCCAACGCTCTAATTTTACTTTACTCTCTGCAAGAAATTGCTCTACGTCTTTCTTAGATTCTTTCTTTAAATCTTCCCATTTTTCCCCAAACAAACCTAAAATTGTTTTTTTTTAAGTCTTTTAATAATGCTTCAAAATCCATGTTTTATATTATTTTTCTTATTAATTAATAGTCTTATTCATTAGTTATTACTTGTTATAATATCAAGTAATCTATCTTTGGCTACTTTATCTTTTTTGCCTTCGTATTGTATTAATAAATCCATAGCTTCTATAACTTGTGCTTTAGCTTCTGTTATAAAAAACTGAGACATTTGTCCTTTGTCTTCCCAACGTTTAAAAAAACCTGTTAATAAATTCTTTTCTTTATTACTTAATATTTTCCACATAGCATAAGTAATTTCATTATTCGGCTTATTTTTTTCGTATTCAACTATTTTTTGAATCTCTTTATCTAATGCATCAATTTCCTCTTTATTATCTGTATATGCAGTTGTAGCTTTATCCATTAAATTAGAAGTTTCAACTTTTATTTCTACACTTTTTTGGTAAGAATACTGATCATAAACTGCTGTTCTTAAAGAATCACAAGAGGTCATTAACGTTAACCCTAATACTACTATAACTATACTAGTAATTTTTTCAAAAGAATTTAAGAGATTTGCTGTTTTTATTTTTACTTGTTTCATAATTATTGATTAACGGTTTTAAACATCTTATTATATTTAGTTATTTACTTTTTTAATTACTTAATATATTTAAGTAAGTCATGTCATATCACTTTATATGTTAAGAGTTATATCTCTTTTTTTTATAGGAAAAACACCCTTTTTTATAGTTTCATTTTCGTTTTAACTCTAATGTCTCAGGATTCCATGTTTTATAGATTAAAACATCTGTCCCTGCTTTTGTAGAATGTAAGATTCCTTTCTTAACTATAAATAAGTTTATATGAGGAATACCTTGATGATGCAATATTTGTAGAAAGAATTCTTTAAAAATCCCTTAAATTATAACTTTAAACCCTGTTTTTGTTAGCTTAGAACTATACCATTCCCATGTTTTTAAATATTTTAAATTATCTATACTAGGAAATAATAAATCATCCTTATGATAATCTTCATTATCTAATTGTTTAGCAAATGCTATTAATGCTTTCGGTAATAATTGTTCCCATTTAATACTATAAATACTTAATTCCTTATGCGCTTAAAATACTTGAATTGTTTTTTTTAATAATTCAAGCTCTTTTATAGGCTTAGTAATATTCTCTACTATAATAATAGTGTAATCATTCTTAGATAATTCTCCATTAGTATTATTATATATTTTTTCTAACTCGGTCACAGTTTAAAGGGGTTTGGGGCTAGAATATTTATTATATTTTAAAAGTTTTATTACTTAATAGCTTTACTGATTAACTTTATAAACTCTTTTTTATTTTAAAATATGATAATAAATATGTGTTAAAAACCTTACCTATTAGTTTTTACAAAATTTAGATAACTCATTATCTTTTTTATAATAAACAGGTCTGATTATTAAGTCTACATTTTACACAAAATGTTACCTAATACTATTGATTTTAGCAATTAAATCTTTGATATAAATAACAACAACTATACGACGTATAAGAGATTTTATGTTGTACTTATAAAAATGTAAAATATTTTTTGCAGGTAAGTTATTGAGTGTAGTATAATTGTGAATGAGTAAACACTATATAATTATAGTTAACCTAAAAAATAAAAAACCATCCATAATTATGGATGGTTTTTTATAAAGACTCAGTCCCTCAAAAAAAGTCTTTAGCAAGTAAAAATTATTCTAAGATTCTAAGATATTTTTTACAAAATGCAATATAAGAATTAATTCTCATTTAACGACCATTAACCTGACTGACAAAAAAAGAATATACACTCATATTGGAAATCTATTAGAGATATAACCCCTAATTATCAAGAAAGAATTTTATTTTTTGAAAAATCAGTTCCTATAAAAAGTAAACCAGCAAATTCTTCTGTTTACACATACCGAGTTAGACTAATTACTACTAAAACAAAAATTGCATTTTATGAATTGGCCGAAAAGAAATATAAAAAAGTAAAAGATAGTTGGGAACCTTATTATAAAATAATAGATACATCTAAAGATAAAATTGCTTACACGAACTTTAAAAAGGAATTTAAAACTATATTTTTAGCAGAAGTTAATGAAAAGGAATTATTCATAACTGATTTTGTTTATGGGACAAATTATGGCATCACTGGAATGGCCCCTAGAGGCAGAATAAGCATTAATAAACTAATCGATGAAAAAGATAAATCTGGAATTTTAGCATGGCTAAAATCAACAATTACTGAAAAACAGATTTACGCTATTGATGCCTTTTATCAATTAAAAAGTTGTGGAATGAAGTTAACTAGTAAAGAATTAAAAATGATTGAATTTGTTTCTAATAAAAAAGGAAATATCAAAACTTGTTCAGGATGCACTTTTTATGATAGAGAAATTAAAGAAGTTACTCAACAATTTAAATTTTGAAAAAAACAAAAAATCAATAACACATATAGTTTCTTACTGATTGAATTATTAACCAGAATTCATTCCAATTATATTATTTTTAGATAACGTGAGAAAACAATCATTTAAAATCTAGATAATTTTAAAATGAAATCAAATATTAAAATTAGAAAAGCTGTAAAAGAAGATCTACGATATATTTTTCAATTAGACGAAGATGTTTTTAAACCTAATAATTACCCATTATTTGTGCTTAGACAGCTTTATGATATTTTACCCAACCTCTTTTTTGTTGCTGTCAATGAGTTAAACCAAATAAAAGGGTATTGTTTTGGAGCAATTGACGATAATAATAAAATTGGTTGGGTCTTTGCTTTAACGGTATTAAAATCTGAACAAAACAAAAAAATTGGTCAGCGCCTTACAAAGGAAGTGTTAATAGCATTCAAGAATAAGAGCATTAATAGTATTCAATTAACAACAACACCTGATAATACTTCAGCAATTAATTTATATAAGAAACTGGGGTTTAAAAAAGTTACAGAAGTTGCGGATTATTATTTCGATAATACTCCACGAATAATAATGAAACTAGAAACACTATAGTTTTAATTAACTAATAAAATAATTTAAAGTGTATTCCCTCTGTAAAACTCTAACACTTTAATTCGTAATAAATAGTCGTATTTTGCATTAATTAAATTGGTATTTGCTGCATCTAGGTTATTTTTACTGGTTATATAAGCCAGAAAGTTTGAAGCTCCATTATTAAATCGTATTTCGTTAACTCTAAAAGACTCTTTAAATGCCTCTACTTGTCTTTTTAAACTATTATACCTTTCATAAGCAGTTTCCATATCAAAATATACTTGTGCTATGGCATTTTTTATTTCTTGTTCTGTTCTGTCTAATACCAATAAAGCTTCTTCTACTTTAATCTTTTCTAGTGCTACATTATTTTTTGTTCTAAAACCATTAAATAATGGAATATTAACAGCTACTCCTACTACTGTATTTAAATTGTTATCAAACTGATCTTTATAACCAATTTTATGCCCTTCGAACTGTGTTTGATTGGTTTGAACTGGTATTTCCTGATTGTTAATTGTTACAAAATCTCCAGTATCTTCAACACTAGTACCTATAGCTGAAAATGTTTGAGCTGCGCTAGAATAGTTTGTATTTAATTGCCCAAAAAAAGTTATTTCTGGTGCAAATTGTGATTTTACAACACTAACTCCTTTTCTTGCAGCTTCTACTCTTAATTTTTTAGCGTTAAAACTTGCTAAGTTTTGTAAAGCTTCATTAAACACTTCTCTAGAAGAGAAACCATAACGTTCTACTCCTAAAAGTAAATCTGTAGGATTTATTGCTATCTCTTCTTTAACATTTAACAACCTAGCCAAATTAATCTTAGTACTTTTTAAAGCATTTTTTGATGATAAAATAGTAGTCTCGTCTCTAGTTAACTGTCCTTTTATATCTGCAAAATCTGCTGGATTTCCTATTTCTTGATTATAATATATTTCTTGTCTCTTATATTGTTTTTTAGTTGTCTTTAAGCGTTCTTCTGCCAATTCTAAAAGAGCTTTATTGTTTAAGATTTGAAGATAGGTTAACGTAACATTTAAAACCAAGTTTTGTTTTGCTTCTTCTATTTCAACATTTGAGGCTTGTTTATTTAATCGTTGCTGTTTAATTGTGTTTAATAACCTAAAACCATTAAATATTGTTGCATCTAAACTAAGTCTTGCGCTAGAAAATGTAAGTTCTTGATTAATAAAATCATTAGTAAAAGGATCTATACTCCTTCCTGTATTTACACCAATATTATAATTTCCATTTAATGTTGGTAATACATCTGTTTTAGATTGTTTAAAATTAATAGTAGCAGTATTTGCTCTTAATATAGTAGATTTTAAATCTAAATTATTTTTAAGTGCAATATTTATACTCTCTGATAAAGTATATTCTTTTTTAAGTTTAGTCTGTGCAAACCCTATGCACTGCATAAGCAGCACAGTAAATAATACTATTTTCTGTAACATGATTTATATATTATTCTGAAACGATTTTACCGTCCAATAGATTTATAATTCGTGATCCATATGCCGCATTACTTTCGGAATGTGTAGCTTGTATTATAGTAACACCCTCTTTATTTAACTCCGCAAATAACTCCATAATTTCTATTCCTTGTTTAGAATTTAAATTTCCTGTTGGCTCATCTGCAAGAATTAACTTAGGTTTCGTTATTAAAGCTCTAGCTATTCCTACTAATTGTTGCTGCCCTCCACTTAACTGAGAAGGGAATAAGTCTTTTTTACCAACAATATTGAAACGATCTAAAATATCTGCTACTAATGCTTTTCGTTCAGAAGATTTTACATTTTTGTATAATAATGGCGTTTCTATATTTTCATAAACAGTTAATTCATCTATTAAATGATACGCTTGAAAAACAAACCCGATATATTCTTTATATAATTTAGATTGCTGCTTCTCTTTCATAGAATGTACAGGTGTATCTAAAAAAGTATAATGGCCTTCTGTAAAACTATCTAGCATACCAATACCATTTAACAAAGTAGATTTACCTGAACCAGAGGGCCCCATTAGAGAAATAAACTCCCCTTCTTCTACATTAAGGTTTACAGCATCTAATAGGGCGATTTTTTTACTTCCCGATTTTACTATTTTTGAAACATTATTGAGTTCTAAAAGCATAGTGGTTTATATTTTATAGTAATTGATAGTATTTTTTATTTAATTTTGAATTAATCAACTTGAGAGATATTTACATCTCCTATAGCAATGCCTTTACTTATAGAAGCGTTACCTTTATATTCTAATGATGCATCTCCATACGCAGTAATTTTAATTTTTTCAGAAGCATTTATTTTAAACTCTGCTTCTCCATAAGCTCTTAATTTTGTGCTTTTATTATCAATAGCAAATAAATTAATATTACCTTCTCCATATGCTGTTATTTTTTGATTTGTAGTCTTCCCCTTTTGTATTACAAATTCACTTTCTCCATAAATTGCAACTTGAAGATTATTTAACTCAACATTAGTTAAAGTTACCTGTGATTCTCCGTAAATTTTAAGATTTAAATTATCTTGCTTTAAACTGCTTTTACAAGTTATTACTTGTTCACCTCTTGTAGATAATTCCTCTATTTTTTTATAAGTAACTATTATAGATAATACTTTATTTTTATAAATAGGAACCTTTCTTTTTATTCCATTTACTCTAATAGTTTTACTTTTTGTTACTTCTTTTGCATCGTCTAAATACACTCGCAAAGTTTTTCCTTTAACTTCTATATTTACAATATCGCTAGATAATTTGTTTTCTATTATTGTTACAGATTCTTCATCTCCTTCTACTAACACAGCTTCAATATGCGGGCTTATTACTACTTTATTAAAAGAGTTTACTATTTGTTTTGTTTGAGCTACACTCACTGTTACTACGCAAAAGCATAGTATTGTTATATATTTTTTAATATTTCTCATTTTTAATTTTATTCTGTTTTTAAGCTATTTACAGGGTTTGTAACTGCTGCTTTAATGGCTTGAAAACTTACCGTTATTAAAGCTATAATTATTGCTATTATTCCTGCTACAATAAATATCCACCAGTTAATTTCTATACGATAGGCAAAATCGTCCAACCAATTACTCATTAATAACCAAGCTATTGGTATTGCAACTACTATAGAAACAAGTACTAACTTTATAAAATCTTTAGATAATAGTTTTACAATAGTTGGGACACTAGCCCCAAGTACTTTACGTACTCCTATTTCTTTTCGACGTTGTTCTGCAGTATAAGCCGCTAAACCAAAGAGACCTAAACAAGAAATTAAAATAGCTAATACAGCAAATATTTGAGAAAGCTTACCAACTAGTTGTTCACTTTTAAATTTATTATTAAAAGCCTCATCTACAAATGTATACTCGAAAGGAAATGCAGCATTATTTTTCTTCATTACCTTTTCTAATTTAGATAGCATATCGCTTGTTTTTATTCCAGCAGTTGTTTTTATATATAAGTATCTAGCCTGATGATTAGAGTTAAAAAACATTACAGGATCGCTAGTACCATACATATCTCCATATAAAAAATCTTTAACAACACCAATTACCTGATAGTTAACATCTCCCCTTCTAATTGTCTTACCAATTGCACTATTATCTCCCATTAATTTTGCAAAAGATTGAGTTATAATTGTATTTGTGCTATCTACAGATACATTTGGACTAAAATCTCTACCTTCTACTACTTCTATATTAGTTGTTTCTAAAAACTTCGGACTTACGTATCTAAAGGATATTAATATGTCCTCAGTATTTACTCCTCCTTTCCACTCTAAACCAGAACCATTATTACCTCCAGACAATAATTGAGAATTATTAAATGCTGCGCTTTCTACAACTCCAGAATTTTTAAAATCTTGTTGTAATACAGAAAAATTATCAATCATATTACCCGTAACATTCATTCTTAATAAATGTTCTTTGTTATACCCTAAATCTCTATTTTTTACATGTTGAATTTGCTGATAAACTAATATCGTACTTATTATAAAAACTATAGATATAGTAAATTGCCCTACTACTAAACCTTTACGTATAAATGTAGCACTCCCTGCTGTAGCTTTTATTCCTTTTAATACCTCAACTGGTTTAAAAGAAGATAAATAAAATGCTGGATATAATCCTGCAAATATGCCGCATACAATAGTAATTATTAATAGTACAGTAAGATGTATCGGATTAGATAAACCTAAAACAAGGTTTTTATCTATTAGTAAATTAAATTGTGGTAGTAAAATAAATAATAAGAGTATACTCACTGCAGTAGCAATACTAGACATTAATAGAGCTTCTGCAATAAACTGAAACATTAATTGCGAACGCCCAGATCCCATTGCCTTTCTAACACCAACTTCGTTAGCCCGCTTTTCACTTCTAGCAGTTGCAAGGTTCATAAAATTAATGCAGGCAATTAATAATATTATTAAGGCAATTACAGTAAACAAACGAACATATGTTATACGTCCTCCTATAACTTTTCCTCCTTCAAACTTCGATTTTAAATGCCAATTCTTAATAGTATGTAAAAAAGCATACGTTTCATCATCTCCAGTTTTTGCCTGATACATTTTACGCACTTGTGCATCTACGGTTTCAAAATTAGCTTCAGGAGACAACTCAACAAAAGTATCTGCAAAATTACTTCCATACTCTCTAGTCCATTCTCTACTTGCTCCAAAACGATTAAAGGGTGCAATCCATTTAAAAGGAAAGCTTACATTATCTGGGATATTTTCAATAACTCCAGTTATTAAATAATTATCAGTATTATTTATTTTTAATGTTCTACCTAAAACTTTTGTGTTTTTTCCATAAAGTTGCTCTGCTATTTCTTTTGTGACTACAATAGCTTCAGGTTTTTTGAATGCTTCCTCAGCACTACCTTCAAAAAAGTCTAAACTAAATATTTTAAAAATATCAGTATCTGCATATATTCCCCTTCTATTAATAGTATTATCTCCAACTGCAAACATAAACGTTTCATTAAATGTTTTAGCTGCTCTCACTACTCCAGGTATTTCATCTTTTAATACTTTAGCTAACGGCCCTGGTGTAGAATAAAAGGTTCTCCACTCCCCTTCATATTTTTGATTCGTTGGTACATAATAAACTTCATCTTGCTTCTCAAAAACTGTATTAAAACTCATTTCATCTTCAACCCAAAGAAATATTAAACTAGCACAAGTAATGCCTATAGCTAATCCAAAAATATTTAGAAAGCTATAGCCTTTGTTTTTAAGTAAGCTACGGAATGTTATTTTTATATAATTTCTAATCATAAATGCTCTTTTTTTGATTGATTGATTATATTATTCTGTTTTTAAACTTTTGGTAGGATTTGCATTAGCTGCTTGTAATGTTTTTATACTCATAACTAATAAGGCGAAACAAATCATTGCAACACCACTTAATAAAAAGATCCAAATACTAATATTTGTTCTGTATGCAAAATCTAACAACCAATTATTAATACCATACCAAGCTATTGGTGCCGCAATAATAAAAGCTATTGCTACTAATATTATAAACTCTTTACATAATAATATATTTATTTGTAGTAAAGTTGCCCCTAATACTTTTCGCACTCCTATTTCTTTTACTCTACGTTCTGTTGTATAAATAACTAGCCCTAATAATCCCAAACAACTAATTAATATAGATAGACCAGTAGCCCAGTTTAATAATTTAGATATTTTAAGTTCTCTTGTATAAAACCGTTGAATAGATTCATCGAAAAAGTTCGCTCTAAAGTCCTCTCCTAGATAAACAGTTTTGTATGCGCTTTCTATTTTAGTCATGGTTTCTTTTAATTTATTAGAACTTTTATCATGTAAAGCAATATGGATATTATTGAAGGTTGTAAATCTAGATCTATTCCAATCTCCTCGCAGTGCCATTGGCTTAATATTAGATTTTAATGAACGCTGATTAAAATCTGACATTACTCCAACAATGGCAACATTTTCATCTCCATATATAATAGTTTTACCAACTGCATCTTGAGGTGTTTTTATCCCTAAAAACTTCCTATAGGTTTCATTAATAACTAACTCCTTAACGGTATCATTTCTTTGCACACGACCAGCTAGTATATTCAATCCAAATACATCAACATAATTTGTATCTCCATAAATAAATTGTAATTCTGAGTTAATCTCTTTTTCGTTATCTATGTAAGTTACATTTGAAGAACTAGAAGACATAGAAGCTGGTGGTGCTGCACCTAGACTTACTTTTCTAATTTCTGGCATAGCTTTTAACAACTCTGCATATACTTTTTTCTTAGAAAAATCTTGATTACTTATAGGGCTTCTTGTAGATAGTATAGCTTCTGTTTTAAAGCCCATATCCTTATTTAACAAGAAATTAATTTGTTTCCCGACTAACAATGTCCCTATTATAAATACCTGAGCAATAGAAAATTGAAATACTGTGAGAAACTTACGCAACTTAACTTTACCTTCTCCCATCACCAAATTGCTTTTTAAAACAGATACTGTTTTAAGACGAGAAAGAATAAATGCAGGATATAACCCAGACATAAAAGTTACTAATAATAAAAGAAGAAGTATACTTATAATAAGTATTGGTGACTTAAATAATTCAAAACTTAAACCTTCTGGCACAAAATCTGAAAAAACTGAGATTAGCCATTTTGATAATAATAAGGATATTAATGCTGAGAAAAGAACCAAAATAAAAGTTTCTCCCATAAATTGAGCAATTAGTTGTTTTTTAGAACTCCCTAACGTTTTTCTAATTCCAATTTCTTTTGCTCGTTGGGTAGCTTGAGCTGTATTTAAATTTATAAAATTAATACAACCAAGTAATAATAAAAATAAAGCAACTAATGCTAAATTAGTTAAAAGAGCTTTACTCGATTGGCCTTTACTCCAATCGTATATACCATAGTCTTCATTAAAATGTATATCGTTAAGTGGTTGTAGATTAAAAAACCTTTCGTCTCCAAATTTTTTTGAATCTTCGTCTCTATGTTCGTTAGACAAATCATTAAAGCTTGCTAATACTGAAGCTATATTTCCTCCTTTACTTAATTTTATAAATAGCTGAGAATTGGAATTAGTATTGTTCCAGTTTTTCTCTATAAAATTATCCTTAAGTCGCGTTTGTAAAATAGTAGGAGATGATAAAAATTCTTGAAAAACAAAATTTGTTCTACCTTTAAAATTTTCAACAATACCAGTTACTGTTGCCGTAATAGAATCATTATACACTAATGTTTTCCCTACAATCTCTGACGGTTTCATTTTAGGAAAATAACTAGAAGCTCTTTCATTTGTTAAAACAACATTGTTAGGACTAGATAATACGTTGTCTTTATTACCTGCTAAAAAATTATAGTCAAATAATTTAAAATAATTATCGTCTGTATAGATTACAAAATTCGGTAATTTAAATTCTAGGCCTAAATCCTTATTTTCAACCTTCATAGGTCTTTCAATATAAAAGTCGCTTACTAAGTCGAAATTTGAATTGTCTTTTATGGCCTCTTTTAAAGCTAGAGAGACCCCCGAATTATAAAAAGGTCCTTCATTAGTCTTAAAATCCGTAACCACTCTATAGATGCGATCACTATCTTTATGAAATGTATCGAAGGTGGAATCGTAATAGATGATTAACCCTATTACAAATGATGCGCTAAGCCCAATAGTAAGTCCAATAATATTTATTATTGAAAACACTTTATGCTTTGCTAAATTCCTCCAAGCGATTTTAAAATAATTTCGTAACATTATTGTTCGTTTTTTGATTGATTTTATTCTGTTCTCAATGAGTCCGCAGGATTAGCTCTTAATGTGCGTATTGCCTGTAAACTAATCGTAATAATTGTAATAGTAAGTGCTCCAGAACCAGCTATTAAAAATACATTCCATGATATATTAGTTCTATAAATAAATTTTTGAAGCCATTGGTCCATTACACAATATGCAATTGGAGAGGCTACTATAAGAGAAATAATAACCAATACTATAAAGTCTTTAGATAATAGAATCCATAAATGAGATACAGATGCTCCTAAAATTTTACGTATTCCAATTTCTTTAGTACGTTGTTCTGCCACAAAAGAAGCTAAACCAAACAATCCTAAACAGCTAATAAATATTGCTAGAATAGTAAATATCTTAGCTAAATTAGCTATACGTTCTTCTGAAATAAATTTGCCTGCATATTCCTGATCTACAAACTGATACTCAAAAGGTAAATTAGGAAAATTGGCTTTAAATGTCCCTTCTATTAATGCTAAGCTATTGCTAACGCTTTTATTAGGGTTTAAACGTAAGTTATAATAACTAGTGTTTTCATATTTATCAAAAGCATATATTGCTTGTTTTACATCATGATAAGGAGATTGTACTATAATATCTTTAATTACTCCTATAATTTTAAGAGGTTCTTCGGGATCTTCTGGTGATGAATCTTTTAAATACTTTCCTATTGGATTTTTTAGCCCCATGTACTTCACAGCTGTTTCATTAAGTATAACGGCATTAGAATCTGTAGCAAATTCACGAGAAAAACCGCGCCCCTCTATTAATTCTGCATTTAACGTATTTATAAATTCGTATGAAACTGTAGTATAAGCAAAATCTTCTTGAAATCCTTCTGGTTTCCCCTCCCAGGTATAACCGCTTCTATTCGACCAAACTGCAGTAGTTGGGGTGCTTGATGTAAACATTTCTGTTACCGCTCCAGATTTTATAAATTGATGTCTCATTAAGTCCGATTTACCTTCAAAATCAGAACTCATTGTAGGTATTTGTATTAATCCCTCTTTATTATATCCTATAGGACGCTCCTTACTATATTGTATTTGGTTCATCACTATTATAGTACCAATAATTAAGGCTATAGACACAGTAAATTGAGTAACGACTAAAATCTTTCTCGGCAAAGCCGTAAAACGCCCAGCTTTAAAGGTTCCTTTTAAGACAGAAACAGGTTTAAAAGAGGATAAGTACAATGCAGGATAACTTCCAGATAAAACAGTTGTAAAAAGAATAAATAATAAAGATATAAGCCAAAACTTTATATCTAACCAAGGAAAGGTTATTACTTTGTTTGCTAAATCATTAAATCCACTTAAAAAAATAAGCACTATAGAAATCGCTAATATGAATGCAAAAACGATAACTAAAAAAGATTCGCTTAAAAATTGAAAAATTAATTGTCCTCTTTTAGATCCAATAGATTTTCTTATTCCTACTTCTGTTGCTCTTTTCTCTGAACGGGCTGTAGTTAAATTTACAAAATTGATACATGCTAAGAGTAATACAAAAACACCTATTATACCAAACATCCAAACATCCTCTATTCGTCCTCCTGTTTGAATACCGTTTTCAAAATTAGAACGCAAATACCAGTCTTCCATTGGTAATAGAAATAATTGTGGATTATGCCTCTTGTTTTCTTCACTTACAAAGTCTTTCTTAGCATTTTTAATTTTAGAAGAAACGACTTCCATTGAGGTATTATCATTAATTTCCACAAACATTTGAAATGAATTATTCCCCCAATTATCTTCTGCATTTTGTACCCAATCTCCATTCGTTACATAATGTTTCCATGGTATAATACAATCTAAGTTATAAAAGGAGCAATTTCTTGGCATATCCTTGTATACAGCGGTTACTACCATATTATGACTACTATTTAGTTTTACCATTTTCCCAAGAGAACTTTCTTCACCAAATAATGCTCTTGCAGTAGATTGAGAGAGCATTATAGAATGCTTTTTTTCTAACCCTTTTTTATTACCTTCAATTATCTCTAAATCTAGTAAATTTACTCCTCCACTTTGCATATAAATACCATCTCTAGTTATTGTCTTATCTCCAAATTGTAGATATTTAGAGTTTATCCAAGAAGCCATAACTATGTTGCTAAAATTATCTTTATAATTTTCTATAATTTTAAACTCTAATGGTCTAGGAATAGCTGGGCTTGTATTTATTTTACCATTAAATTCTTGATTTTGATACATCTGAGCAATTTTAGTCTTGCTCTTATAATGTCCATTATAATTTAACTCATCAGCAACCCATAATCCTATCATTATTGTTACCGCCATACCTATAGCTAAACCAAAGATGTTTATAAAAGAATACACCTTATTTTTAAGGAGGTTTCTAAAGGCAATTTTTATATAGTTTTTAAGCATGACATATAGCTTTTACTGTTCGTTTTTTGATTGATTGATTATTCTTACTGGCTTTGGATTACATTAAAATGTTCTCGGTGACTTTTTGTCCATCTAACATACGTATGATACGATGGCTATATTTCGCATCATGTTCGCTATGTGTTACCATAACAATAGTAGTTCCTCCTTCATTTAACTCTATAAGCAAATCCATAACTTCGTTACCATTAGTACTATCTAAATTACCTGTTGGCTCATCTGCTAATATTAATTTAGGATTATTTACTACAGCTCTTGCTACTGCAACTCTTTGTTGCTGGCCTCCAGACAATTGCTGTGGAAAATGATTTCGTCTGTGCATGATCTGCATTTTCTCTAAAACTGCTTCTACTCTTTTTTTACGTTCTACTGGTTTTACTCCTGTGTATATTAGTGGTAATTCTACATTTTCAAAAACAGTTAATTCATCAATTAAATTAAAACTTTGAAATACAAATCCTACATTATGCTTACGTAAATCTGAACGTTTACGTTCATTGTATCCAGCTACTTCTTCTCCATTAAACTTAAAACTTCCTCCATCTGGGTCATCTAATAAACCTAAAATATTTAATAAAGTAGATTTACCACATCCCGAAGGCCCCATTATTGCTACAAACTCACCTTCTTTTACATTAAAGGATAATTTGTTTAAAGCTATTGTTTGTACTTCTTCAGTTTTATAAAATTTTTCTAAATCAGTTATCTGTATCATCGGATTATATATTTTTAAATTGATTGTTTTTATTTTAAAATTAATTCTTGTGTATCTCCATAGCTATCATAACTAGATGTAATAACCTTGTCTCCAGTATTTAGTCCTTCTACTACTTCATAATATTCTGTATTCTGGCTTCCTAAACGAATATTTACCTTATAAGCTGTATTACCATCTTCACTTACTTTAAATATCCAGTTTCCTCCAGTTTTTTGAAAAAAGCCTCCTTTTTTAATTAAAAAAGCCTCTTTTTCTGCACTTAATGCTACTTTTATTTGTAAATTTTGCCCTCTTCGTATTCCTTCTGGTACGTCGTTTTCAAATTGCATGTCCACTTGAAAACGTCCATTATTAACTTGTGTAAATACTTTTTTAATGATTAACGAATATGCTTTATTATTAATAGTTGCAATTCCTTTTTGTCCATTATATATTCTAGAAATATAATGCTCATCTATATCTACTCTAACCTTATACCCACTTAATACATCTATTTGCCCTAAACGTTCTCCTTTATTTTTAGATTGTCCTATTTCTGCATCTAAAGCAGTTAACTGTCCATCTATAGGTGCTCTTACAACTAAATCTCCAACTTTTCTACGCATTAGTTCTAATGCACTTTGCGTTCTAGTATATGAACTTTTTGCTTGATTTACTTCTTGTTTTGTAGATGTAGAGTCTTGTCGTAAAACTTCTTTAGCAAGTTGCATACGTTGTTTTTGATAATTATAACTGTTTTGTGAAGATTCGTAATCTTGGCGCCCAATAGCATCTTTTTCATATAAAATCTTATTCATTTCATAAACGCGTTTTGCTTCAATAAGGTTATTCTCTACATCTGTAAATTGATTTAATTTATTAATTGTGTTTTGTCTCGCTGCATTTTGAGAAATTTGCATTTGCGTTAATAAATTATATACTGATGTTTCTTGATTCACTAAACTTAATTCTAAATCTGTATTAGATAATCTTAAAATTGGCTCTCCTTTTTTCATCATTGCTCCATCTTCTACAAATATTTCTTCTACTCTACCACCTTCAAGTGCATCTAAGTATATAGTAGTTATTGGTAATACAATACCATTTACTGGAATGTTTTCCTGAAAGATATCTTTAGTAACTGTATTTATTGCTATACGCTCTGTCTCTACATTTAACTTAGAACCTCCAGAAGTTTGAGAGATTACAAATACTATAAGAGCTACTATTGCTAGCCCACCCCCAAACATTGTTATTTTTGATTTTGAAAATTTCTTTTTTTCAATTGGAACATCCATATTTATTTTTTTAAGGTCAATTTCTTTTTTATTACACATAATATATAGTTAAGATGATGCCAAATGTTTAAAGAAATAAAAATCAGCCAGTTATACTTTTGCCATAAAATAAAAGTGTACGGTTTTGATACACTTTCTGTACGGAAACGATCACTTTTTCAGATTTCAACATTTCCTTTTTAATTTATCATCTAAAACTGCATGTATTTAAATACTATTCACCTACAGACTTCAACATTTCAACATAACAAACTATTAGGTACGTCGATTAATAATATTTTAATGACATAAAATCTTTACTTTTAATCAAGGTTATCCCAGATAAGGGTTAATAATAGCGATAAAGGACATGACCATAGGAGGGTCGTGTCCTTTTTGTATAAAATGATTCTTTATATTACTTACTTTTATCATTTTAATGAATTAGTTACAAATGTTAACCATTTATATTTTGGTATCGTTTTATCTATAAAATAATCTGGTTGAATCCCTATTTCATCTATTGCCATATCTGGAATTCTAAAACTTCTAGACATACAATACTCTAATTCTAAATCTTCACAAGGTGATTTTACTGCTATTACATTAGATATATCTAAAGCTCCTTTTGTAGTTGTGCCATATAACTTTACTTTTTTGCTTTGCTTTGCAGCCAATAAGAATTGCTCTGCAGTACTAACATTATTATTATTTATAATAACCCCTATATTCTTTGGATATTCATAAACTGTATTATATTCTTTTGTTATAACTTCATTTTCATGAAGATTTACATATTTTCCTAATTGATTAGACAGCTTATTATATGCTTCTTTTGCCCATTGTTTTGATTCTTCTGTAGGATGAGCTTCAGGGCTAACTAAAAAATCATATAATACTTGGTTATTCAATTTTGTTGAATAAAACCCCACTCCAACTTCTCTTATAGTATTAGTATATAAAATAGGTAATAAAGCATTATAACTAGAATCGCTTCCCCCACCATTATTCCTAATATCTATAATGAGATTTGGAGTGTTTACAATAATGTCTTTATTTACAGCGATAACACTATCTATAACTTGTTTATGTGAACGGTGAAATGATGGAATTCTTAAATATGTTGTATTATTATCTATAATTTCAAAATATGGCTTACTTTCATCAAGCATTTTAAAATACCTATCAATAGTCTCATCTTTATTTGGTATAGGTTTGACTCTCTTAAATCTAACAAATTCGGAACCTACTTCTAAATAATTATTCCCAATTAATTTTATATTATCAAATAGCTTTTTAGAATGATCTTTCATATAATACTCTGCAGTATTATCTTTATTAATCTTTAACTTAATCTGGTTTTTACTCCAATAAACTCCATCTGCTTCTATAATAAAACCTACATAAGTCTCTTTTATTTTTTTTATCCCTATAGTATAATTTCCAGAGTTCCATATACCTTCATAGTCTATTTTCATTTTTGTATTTAAATCTCTTTTAAAAGCTTCTAAATTTATATTTAGTTTTTCAGCTCTTTTGTATTTTTCTATAATTTCTTCATTAGATAATTGTACTATAATTTTATCATTTTTATTAAGCTTAATCCTATTTAAACCAATGTGTCCTGAACGGAAAAACGTTAACCAGCTATACAAAACAGTTAAGCATTCCTGAGAGTTAGAAATACTTTTCACCTTATTTATGTAGTTAGTATTATGTATTTTATATGCGATTTCTCCCTTAGTCTCAATTGCATAGCTAAATCCTGCATCATTTTCTTCAAAAGTTTGTTTCAACCAATTAAAATTTTCTTCGCAAGAACAATCCTGAGAAAAAACAGAAATTGACATTAATAGTACCGCAATAGTAAATAGTTTCATGATATATACTTTTTGTTATACTTAAACTACGACTAACATAATGCCAAAAACACAAACGACTAATTTTAAAACAATTAACTTTTAACCGATAAAAAAAGTGTCCGATTTTAAAGCATTTTATGTTCAAAAACGAACACTAATATATACTCTAAAATTTTCTTTTTTTTAACCTTTATAAGCTCAATATAATATTGTAATATTGTAATATATGGTATTAAAAGAAGCTTCAATATTAGTTATAGATGACGATCTAGACGTCTTAACCGCTTTGCGTTTATTACTTAAACCATTGGTTAAAGAAGTTGTTATAGAAAAGAACCCTAGTAATATTGGGTCACAAGTAGAAAAAAACGTATTCGATATTATTATTCTAGACATGAATTTTAATGGTCTTGTAAATACAGGAAATGAAGGAATTTTTTGGCTTAATAAAATAAAACAACAAAAACCTGATACTTCTGTTATATTAATTACTGCTTATGCAGATATAGACTTGGCTATTCGTGCATTAAAAGAAGGAGCTTCAGATTTTTTAGTTAAACCATGGAATAATGAAAAAATTATTACTACCATAAAAACTTTATTAAAGGATAAAACATCTAAAAATAAAAGTTCTTTTTTACGACCAAATAGCACTCCAATCCTTGGAGAAAGTGAAGCCATTAAAGATGTATTTGTTAAAATAAAAAAAGTAGCTCCAACTGATGCTAATGTATTAATTCTAGGAGAAAACGGTACAGGAAAAGACCTAATAGCCAAAGCATTACACGACAACTCTAATAGAAAAGATAAGCCTTTTGTAAAAGTAGATGTTGGTTCTTTAACCGCTAATCTTTTTGAAAGTGAGTTATTTGGTTACACAAAAGGAGCTTTTACAGATGCTAAAGAAGATAGAAAAGGTCGTTTTGAAGCTGCCAATGGCGGTACTTTATTTTTAGACGAAATAGGGAATATTAGTTTAGGGCAACAAGTACGGTTATTAACGGTATTGCAAAATAGAATGGTTACTCCTTTGGGGGCTAACGAATCTATTCCTATAGACATTAGGTTAATTTGTGCAACCAATATTGCACCAGAAATGTTAGCTGATGAATCTAAATTTAGAAAAGACTTAATATATAGGATTAATACTTTAGATATAATAGTACCTCCACTTCGAGATAGAGGAACAGATATAACATTGTTGTCTAAACATTTTATAAATATATATGCAGATAAATATAACAAAAGCCCTTTTACTTTAGAGTCTGGATTTATTTCTAAATTGAAGAAACATGAATTTCCAGGTAATGTACGTGAATTACAATATGTTTTAGAACGTGCTGTTATTATGACAGATGGCTGTATACTTAAAGCAGATGATTTAGTATTCTCATCTATAGAGCGTTCTGTTTCTAAATCTGTAACTAAAACAATGAATCTAGATGATTTAGAAAAGAACGCGATACTTACAGTGTTAGAAAAAAATAGAGGTAATGTTTCTAAATCGGCAAAAGAGTTGGGTATTACTAGAGCTGCTTTATATAGAAGACTAGAAAAATATGAATTATAAAGGTTACATTTTTAGGCTTTTTTTAAGAATTATTATTCTAGTAGGTCTTCTACTAACCTTTGCTTATTTTATTTATAAAGAAAATGCGACTATAATAGCATTATTAAGTTCTGCTATTATATATTTTTGTTATACTATTTATGTATTTATTAAACGTCGTTTTGTAGTTATGGACGACTTTTTTGAAGCTGTTAAATATCGTGATTTTTCTAGATGGTTTCCAGAAGATAGAGGACCAAAAGATATTCGTTTTTTATACAAAGGCTTTAATGAAGTAAACCGCACTATAAAAGAGATAAACTCTAAAAACGAAGCACAATACGTATACTTACAAAAAATATTAGAAATGGTAGATATAGGCATTATTGCCTATAATCTAGAAACAGGAGATGTACTTTGGTCTAATGATTCTTTTAAAGAAACGCTTAGTATGCCTTCCTTTAAAAATATTCGTTTTATAGAAAGTAGAAAACCGGAACTATATGAGGCTGTTTTTGAAACCTATCATAGAGAACCAAATTCTATATCTATTGCTGTACAGAATGATAAAATAAAAGTTTTAATTTCCGATACTATTTTTCAGGTAAAAGAAGATGCTTTTAAGTTAATAGTACTTCAAAATATTGATGATACTTTAAATAAAAATGAATCTGAAGCATGGAAAAAACTTTTAAGTGTTATGACCCATGAAATAATGAACTCTATAGCTCCTATTTCGTCTTTAGCAGATACGTTACAATCTCATGTGCAATTGGCTATAGATGCACCTAATGAACATGGTATTGAATTAGAAGATTTAAATTCTGGTATAAAAACTATAAAAAGCAGAAGTGAAGGCTTATTAAAGTTTGCTAAAACATATCGCAGCTTGAGTAAAGTAACTCATTTAAATCTTGAAAAGAAAAAGGTTTCTGAATTATTTGAAACTATCCAACTATTAATGCAACCCTCTTTAGATGTTAAAAATATAGCTATAGATTTTAAATTAAAAACACCAAAATTAGAGTTAGACATTGATAGCTATTTGATAGAGCAAGTATTAATAAACCTTATTCTTAATGCTGTTGATGCCTGCAAACATAAAGAAAGTCCTGAAATTAAAGTTATTGCAGAATTAAATTCTAATAGAGCTATTGTTATAAAAGTTTACGATAATGGTTCTGGTATTCCGCAAGATATTATGGAGAATATATTTGTACCTTTTTTTACTAGTAAATCTACAGGTAGCGGTATAGGTTTAAGTCTTTGTAAGCAAATTATGCTATTACACAAAGGTAAAATTTTAGTAAATAGTAAAGAAGGCGAAGGTACAGTTATTAGTTTAGTGTTTTAAAACTAATAAAATATAGAATAAAAACTTTTAATTAACAATGTTTTTAAGTTGATAGAAAAACGTTCTATTAAACGCAGGTCTTTAGTAACAGTATCTGCTATGGACTTGCAACAACAAGTTGGGCTTTAAGTTTAGTGGCTAAGCTGCTAGTTTCTGATTAAACATATTGATTCTTTACAACAACAATGTAATACAGAAGGAATAATATCTAAGTCTAAACAAACTTGTTTAACATTGCCTTTAGCATAGCTTAACTCTACTGCTTTTTGTTTGAACTATAAGGTGTAATGCTTCGATTTTATTTTCATAATTGTAAATATAATAATTAGTAAAAAAGTCACTCAACTAAATGTCCAAGCTAATGTAGTAATTGCACTTACAAAAAGTAAGGCTAAACCATACTCTATTATAAACTAATGATTTAAATAAATATTACCCTATTTTTTAGTTACAACCCAACCACGACATATTGTAGATTGATGAAATTTTATAACACTTTTAAATCCTGCCTTATTCAGTAGTTTTTTTGTTCTTTCTTCACTAACAGCATTAATTGCATTTAATATTCGATCTTTTCTATATTTAATATCTTCTTTAGACCAGTCTTTAGGAAATAAATGTGTTAATAACGAAAAGTTTTGTTTTAATTCTTTTTTGGTTCCGCATATATCCAATAGTATAAACTTCCCTCCTTTTTTTAGCTTTTTAAATATATGCGTTAATAATTTCTTTTTCTCTCCATTATCTGGCATAAAATGCAGTACTAAGAACAAGGTAACTATATCATACTCTCTTGTTGCATCAATAGCATCTGCAGTATTATTTATTAATTTTAAATTGGTATAGCCTGATAATTTTTTCTTTGCTATTTCTATCATGTCTTTAGATGGATCGCAAGCATCTATTTTCCATTTTTTATTATAGTCTAATAGTCGTTTTGTTTCATTACCTGTACCACAGCCTACTACTAAAATTCTTGAAGACTCATTATTCTTTATACTTCCCTCTATTAACTTAGGAATATTATCCATTATAAAGTTATAGCTGGGAAAAAAATCGGTTATAAAGCTATCGTAATTAGTTGCACGCTCTCCTTCAAACACTTCTATTACTTTATTTTTCATATCATTACTAAGTTACTTGTTATTTAATCCCGTTATCAGAATAGTTTTTCCATTTATAGATATTTAATACTAAAAAAACACTTACTATAACCATTAAAAATAAAATGAATATTTCGGAATAATTAGTTGCTTCATATAATATTGCTTCAATAACGTGATATATATTAAATAAGGCTACAATTATTGCCCAAATAAAAGACAACCATCTAAACCATTTTTTAGAAATCTGAACAGTAAGTATAGCAAATAATAATGCTAATCCTTCCATTAAAATACGCCACTGATGTGCCCAAAATGGGGTTTCGTTCGTAGACCCTTCAATAAAAACGGATTCTTTAAAAAATACAGTAGCTAGTCCATAGATATGATGAAAAATAAAGCCTACGACTATAAATGTCCATAATATTATAATTTTTGTTCTCATTGGTATTATAGTTTGGTTTTTTGATGTTGTTATATATGTATTTTGCTTATTATCACTTTTATTATTTTGGCTATCAATTATTAAAACATCTTTAACAGTTTTATAATCTATTGGAGTTTTATTAAATGAACTTTTGTCTTTTACTTCTGGAGTGATTTTAAAGTATATAAATAAGGAAATTAATGCTAGTGTTAACCAAAGCATGTCTATAAATAATATATCAAACTGCTTATATTTATAAGTATTCCAGAGCCAATTATTAGATATAACTCCATTTGCTATTGGTATTATAAAACCAAAAATTGCCCCTAATAATAAACTGCATTTATTGGTTAAATAGTTATTTCTTTTATATCTAAAAAATAAAATAGCTATTAACCATACAATAAAGTAGAAGGCATAAATAGCCATTTGTTTATTATTATAATTACCATGAGTTATTTTTACAAATAAAAAGGATAAAGCAGTTACTGGTAACATAGATAAGCATATTGCTAAATAAATATGTCCAACTTTAGCTGTATATAAGCGTTGTTTTAAAGACATACTTTTCTTATTCCTCGCCTCAATCCATATTAATACACCAGTAATAATAACAAAACAAGTTACTAAGGCTAAAACAAAGTATATTATTTTTAATGTTACTCCTCCAAAATCTGCAAAATGGAGGCGTCCTAATAAGCGTTGTAAATCTTCAGTATATTCTATGTTATTAGGTTTTTTTTCTACTTCTACTTTTCCTGTATAAGCATCAAAAACTAAATAACCAATACCTATAAAACGTTCACTATCTTTTAATTCTCCCATTAAAAGATATTTCATATTCTCTCCTTTATAATTACGAATATACCCTCTAGTTAAATGAAAGTTATTCCAATATTTGCCTGATTTTTGAGCGAACCGATTAAAACTAGGGACATTTTCATTAGATTTCTCTAACCATTCATATGTTTTTCTGTCTGGACGTAAATCTTCTAATAATTTATCTTGATCTCCATTGTATAAAATATTGGCTGGGATAAGAACTAAAAGGCCTAAACAAAAATAAGCTCCTGTTACTGCAAAAATAAATTGAAAAGGTAAACCTAATACCCCTAATACTGTATGTGCATCTGCCCATACTCGTTTTAAAGCTATTTTAGGATTAAACTTATAAAAATCTGGGATTATCTTTTTCCAGTGTACAATAACCCCTGTAACTATAGCAAATAAAAAAAAGAGAGCTACAAACCCTGCTAAATAAATTCCTACCCCTGGGAGCTGATGCAAGAAATGTAAACGGTATAAGAACTCTCCTAAGCTATAATATTCTGAATAGGTTTTAGTTTCTAAAGTATGGATATCTACTTCAAAAAAATGTGTTTTGTTATTTTTTTCCAGAGCTAAAGAATCTTTACTAACATCTAGAAAAATTGTTAACTTATCTTTATTCTCTCCAAAATTAATTTGTACATCTCTCCCTGTTAAATCATATTTTTTATCTATTTTTTCTATAATAGCATCAAAATCAACATCTTTTCTTTGTGAATAACTTACCGAAGTACCTTCCTCCCATATTGCAATTTCATCTTTAAATATAGAAAAGGCTCCTGCAAAAAAGATTATATATAAAGCAATGCTAATTACAATACCACTAACGGTATGCGTATTAAAAAAAACATTATAATTTCTATTACTCATTATATAAAAGGGTTATTTTTATTTCCTAAATAATACATCCCAAATAATATTATAATGAGTATTATATATAGCAACCATGCTTTCCATCCATTTTTAAAAAGAAAAGGAATAATTAAACACGCACACCATACAATAAATAATGTAAAAATGGAGCTTATTAAAATATTTTTGGAACTTGGTAGCCATAATGGTAAGCACATATGAAATAATGCACTAATAATATAACCTCCTATAATTCCAGCAGAAATTTTAGCGAACTGATGCCAAGGTGATTTATTTAAATATTTTGGGTTTGCAGGCATGATTTAAAATATAATTTCAAAGGTTATTAGTATTAAAAAGGCAATTATTACATGAGAATATTTAACTATTTTTAAAGGGAAAATAATAGTAATTAACCCCACAAATAGTATTAATAAAAAAAGCCATAGTAAAACTCCTGAACCATAACCAAATTTTAAAACAGCCAATACTAATGCTAGTAGCAACAACACTATGCTTGTTATTTTTGCTTGTCTTAGATATGCTTTGATCCACACCTCTATAATAGATTTTGAGTGCTGTATATTTTGCTTCGAAGTATTATAAGCTATATAACTTCCTATAAAAACTATAATTATTAATAGCGAAATCATTTTTTTAAAATTCTTAATAAAAACAACAACTCTAAACATAAATTTAGAGTTGTTGAAAATGGACTAACTTAATTAACAAAAACTAAAATTTATACATTACTGTTCCTAAAATAGATCGTGTTGCTTGTGGGTTTATAGTACTCCATCCCTTATAATATTGCTTATCGGATAAATTATTTCCTTTTACTCCTATTCTAAAGTCTTTATGATTATAATATAAAGCTGCATTAAAAATAGTATAACTTGGTAACTCAAACCTTCCAGAGACGACATTATCCATTGTATAATACTTAGAAGCTCCATCAAAACCTGCTCCAAAACCAAAACCTTTTAATACTGAATTATCATTAAATTTATAATCTGCCCAAAAATTATAAATCGTTTTAGGTCCTGCTTCTTCTGGTCTTGTTCCTGCAATAGATGCAAATTGTGTCTCTGTAATTTCACTATCATTAATAGATAAGGACCCTCTAATATTTAACCCGCTTATAGGGTTAGCATTAACTTCAAATTCAAAACCTTTACTAGTAATTTCATCAATAATTATAGACGATAATGGACTTGTTGGATCTAATGTATTTCTATCGTTTACAATAATATTGTAATAACTCAATCCTACACTTAACCTGTTATTAAATAAATTTGTTTTAGTACCAAATTCAAATTGTTTTGCTTTTTGTGGATCGAAAGCTTGAACTACAACTTCTCCATTAATCGTTGCTAATTGAGGATCTACATTTATAAACCCTGTTTGGTAATTAGAAAATACAGACCACTTATCTTTTATAGGTTGGTATACTAAACCAAATTTTGGAGAGAATGTAGTTTTATTATAATCATCTTCAGGAATATTTTTATTCCCTTCTTGATCAAAATGGTCTAGTCTTAATCCTAACATTGCAGAAAATGTAGGTGAAAAATTAATTACATCAGACACATACGCAGCATAAGTTTGCGATCTTGTTTCAATATCATTTGCTGGAACTAGCTCAAAAATAGGATCTAAAATAGATTGATTTATTGGATATTCTGTTTCAACAACAGTAGGTGTAAAAAATACATCATCAACAGCTGTTCCATCTGGTAGGAAAAAACCATAAATAACAGGTAAGCCAGTTAAAGGATTTACTGCTCTATTTCTATTAGTCGTTGTTTTACTAACATAATCTAAACCAGCAACCATTCTATTCCTTAAATTACCAATTTTAAAATCTCCTGTAAAGTTTTGCTGTATATTAAAAGTAGTTGCATCTGCATCTCTTTTATCTATTATTCTAGTTAATACATCTTGTTGTAAAAACTGTTGTATAAATTGATTTTGACCTACTTCTTGTGGTGTTTGAGGATTTGGATTTAAAAAGAATACAGCTGCTCCTTCTAATAGATACTGGTAGTATCCTTTACTTTCTGTATGGCTACTAGCTATAATGGTTTGCGAATTCCAATTATCGGATATTTTATAATCTGCTATTGCTCTTGTACTAAATGTTGGGTTTTCTAAAAACACATCATTATCTGTAAAAGATTTAGATGGATCTATACCAAAATCATCTACATTATTTGTTGGCATTGGATAACCTCTACGAACAAATAACATTGCTGGATTAGTTTGCTTTGTTTTAGAATACTCTATCCCTACAGACAGGTTTAGTCTATTATTAACTCTATACGATAATGACGGCGCTACAAAAAATGTTTTTTTAAATCCTGCGTCTTGAAAACTATCTTGTGTTAAATACGAAGCATTTAATCTAAAATATAAATCATCTTTATTGCCTAAAGGCGTGTTAATATCAGCAGATACTCTATGGGTATTAAATGAACCTCCAGTATAAGAAACACTTCCTCCAAAACCTTCATAAGGTTTTTTAGTAACTATGTTTATTAATCCTCCAAGTGATGTTACTGTACTACCAAACAATGTTGCAGAGGGGCCTTTTAATACTTCTATACGTTCTATATAAGAAGGGTCTATTGCGCTAAATGTATAACCTGGCACTCCATCTACTAATCCTGGTTGTGCAGAGAAACCTCTAATAGAGTAATATCCTGTTCCATCACCAGAACGTCCAGTAGCTTCCCATCGTTTATCTACACCTGTGGCATTTTTTAATGCATCATCAAAATTTGTGACTACCTGAGATTCTAATAACTCAGAAGTAACTGTGCTATATACCTGAGAGTTTTCTAAATCTTTTAAAGGTAATTTAGAAACATAAGCCGTTTTTTTTCTTGAAAATTTATTTTTTCTTTCTCCTACAAGAACAACTTCTGTTAATATTTCATTTCCTTCGTACACAACAATAGCTCCTATGTTTTTAGTTTCATTACTTGTTATTGTAAAAGGAATTTCTTTCGTTTTAAATCCTATATAAGATATAACAAGCGTATTATCTCCAGAAGCTATATTTGTTATTTCAAATAAACCGTTTTCATCTGTTTGAATACCCTGAGTAGTATTTTTTATATATACATTAACGCCAGGTAAATTTGTTTGAGTATTATCTGTTACTGTTCCAGTTATCTTTCCATTTTGGGAAAAAGATAAAGAGCTTATTAAAGTTATTATTATAAAATTTAATAGTTGATTTTTCATTTAAAATTTGTTTACAATCCATAATGCAACAACCATAGTAAAGTATTTTTACTATAACTAGAGCACTATGTTGGTTAGGAATTTGTTTTAATTTATTTTTTAATTGAAGCTATTTTAATATGGTATTATTCATCATATTACTTTCTAATGTTGATTATTTTAAAATTACTTTTTTGGTTATAGTTTGATTTCCTGAATTAAATTGTAGCAAGTAAATTCCACTTGTTAAAACAGATAAATCAATTTCCTTTTTATAAATATTAGAATGTTCTCTAAATACTTTTTGGTATACTTTCTGTCCTATTGTAGAATAAATTGCTATGTCAATAATGTTAGAACTCAATGCTTCAATATTATAATCTATATATATTATTTTATCTATTAAAGATGGATTAGGGTAAATATTTAAAGTAATAGGCACTTCAAATTCATCTATTCCTAAAGTTTGGTTTGATGTTGTATCCGACATAACAAAAGCTGTATCAATAGCTCTTACAGACCAATAATAATTATTTGCAGTTAAATTATTTATTGTCCAAGAAGTACCATAGACTTTATAAGATGCTATTTCTGCGCCATTCTCTGTTGTACCAACAGTCAATAAATAATGTATTCCGTTACTTGGTGTATAATCATCTATAGTATTATCCCATGAAAATGTTATTGAGTTATTAGCATTTATAGTACTTACTAAATTGGTAGGTGCATTAGGTTTTTCGTTTTCTATTGTTGTATTATTTTTATGTAAAATAGTTTGAGATGCATAGTTAGCATCATCAAAAAAACCAGATATAAGCAAATCTAAATCTTTATCATTATCATAATCTACCCAAAATAAACTTGTACTACCTCCTAAGTTTATAAGGCCTTCATTGACTATTGAAAATGTATTGTTGTTGTTGTTATATAAATGTGTAATGTCGTTATAATCTTCGTCTGTACCAGAAATAACTAAATCTAAATCTCCATCATTATCGTAATCTCCCCATGCTATAGGGTTAGTACCACTAGAGTTATCAATGCCATTTAATGTTACTAATTCTGAAAAACTACCAGAAACATTAGTATATATTTTTGCAGCATAATCATCATTAGTATCGTCTCCCATTACAGCAAAATCTATATCTCCGTCATTATCGTAATCTCCTAGAGAGAACCATCCTAAATACATCCCTGGCAAATTTTGTCCTTCAGTAAATATGGTATTATTATTAATAAAGGTTTTTAGTATGTACAAATCATTTTCATCTGTACCCATTATTAAAATATCTAAATCACCATCCGTATCAAAATCTCCAAATTGCGCATTACCGTTTTGTACACCAGGTAATATAATATTAGCATCTGTAAATATTCCAGATTCATTGTTATATATTCTAGACATTTTAGAAGCTCCAGAATTAGATTGATAAGCTCCTGTAACTAACAAATCTAAATCTCCATCATTGTCATAATCTCCATAATCTAATGAACTATAAATTGTTCCTTCTAACTGTTGTTTTGCAGTAAAGTTTCCATTTATATTTTCATAGATTGTAAAGTAATAACTTGTAATGTCTGTATAGTTTTGTCCAGAAGTAATTAAATCTAAATCGCTATCATTATCTATATCTAAAAATTTAACGACGCCTAAATGTAACCCATAAATATTTGGAGTATTTAAACCTGTAAGAGTTCCATTATTATTGTTATATATTTTTATACTACTTATATCTGCCGAATAATCTCCAGAAGTATCTACACCTCCAGAAATAACTAAATCTTTATCCCCATCATTATCATAATCTGCCCAATCCATAGATGGGTAAAAAAAGTTATCAATACTTGTATTCTCTTGTAAAAATGTTTGTCCATAAACACTATTTACTATAATAGCAAATAGAAGGAGCTGCTTATATCTTTTCATTGTACACTTTTAATGTGATCGTTAAAAAAAGGTAGCCAATGCTACCTTTTTTATTGTTCTAAAAATTATTTTAGTATTATTTTTTTTGTTGTGGTGTATTCTCCCGAATTAAATTGCAAAATATAAACACCACTAGACAAACTAGATAGGTCTAAGGTTTTATTATAAAACCCTGATCTATTTTTTAAAATTTCTTGAAACACCTTTTGTCCAGTTGTAGAATAAATTGCAACTTCATTTTTATTGTTAATAAGTTTATTAACATCATAAATTAGATTTATCTTTTTGTCTGTAGATGGATTTGGATAAACCCCAAAAGAGATACCTTCAGTTACCTCTTCTACACTTAAACTATTAGTAACATTTTCAAATTTAAATGTTAAATCCCCAGAAGAACTTCCAGAAAATACTGTAAAATAAAGTCTATAGATAGTATCGTCAGCATATTTAACATAAAAAGCTTTATCTGAATCTACTGAGAATCCCATTCCAGTAAAAGATTTCCAATCATAACCTATAGTATTTATATCTGTAGAATATGTTAATGTAGGGTTTACGGCAGCTCCTCCTGGCTCGTCATTTTCTGCTATTTCTACTGAATCATTATGTAATACTCCTGTTACTAAATATTGTGTATTAGGAGCTACTTCTGTAAAATATCTTGTAAATTTTAAATCCCAATCTGTAATTGCTGGCTCTGCTACTACTTCTGCATTATCTTGTAGAGAATAATAGTTATATTTATTATTAGGGTTACTTGTATTAGCTACTGTAGCTGTTGTATCTGCACTCCATGAGCTACCATCCCAACTACTGTATTTAAAATTATAAGCTCCTAGATAAGTTTCGTTTATAAACTTTTTATAAGAACCATCTGCATATTTTAATACAAATATTACTGTACCTACTACTGTATGTGTTACAATATTATATTCTCCCCAACCATAGGTTGCTGATCCATTAGAAAAAGCACCATCATTCCATACTTTATCACTATTGTATAGTTTAGTCCATGAAGCTTCATTTGCTACATCTATAGTATTCCAATCGTTAATATCATTAGAAGCTTCAAATACTTCTATACCTTTTCCACCATTTACACGAATAGCTTGTGCAAAGTTACTAGTTCTTAAAAATGCGATATCCCATGAATTAGTAGCAAAAGTTGTCTCTGTTTGCGTACTTAATTTATAATAAACTTGATTAGAGTATAGAGCTCCCATACTTGTATTTACTGTTATTTCTTGAGCACTAATTATAGCGCTTACAAACAGCATGGTAATTAAAAATTGTAATCTTGTTTTCATTGTAATTTATTTTATAATTTATTGTAATAGTTTATATTCAAATTCTGGATAACCACGCTCTCCATTACTATTGGTTAACCCCAAGAATTTTAGTTTATATATATTATTGTTTGAGTCTTTTATAATATAGAATCGATCAGTATTTACAGTTCCAGTAAATACACTTCTCCAACTGCTTCCTATAGTGGTTTGATCTTCAGAGAAATTAGAGTTTATAACATCCTGTAAATCAAAACTATCGTAAGCAAAATCTGCTATATCTACTCTATAAGCAACGGCTCCACCTTTTCTATTATGGAAAACAAAGTCTGAAAAACCATAACTTCCAGCTCCTGGCAATACGTTTGTAAACACACTAAAACAGAAGTCCCATTTTTCTTTTTGAGGTTCTACATTTACTAGCGTGTTTGTATTAAAACTAAAATGCTTAAAATTATGGCTAGAATTTTTTGATATTGTAACTTCTTGATGAGAAGTATCATTTAAATTGGCATATTGTAAAATGTAATCTTCTCCACTTTTTAGTATTCTAATTTTTTTCCAACCTCTTGCATCTCCTGCTATAGCTACACTTCCAACATTTGGGGTAGCTGTACCTACTTCATAACCAAGGTTTAAAAGGTATACTGGATTTTCACTATCTGTATCTGATACTTCATTTATAGCTGTTTCTAAAATATTACCATTTGGAGCATCAACATATGCTGCATTTGAAGGATCGAAAGTTCCAATTGCTACTTGAGGCTGCATACTTGCTACATCTGATTCTATAATAGCATCTATATTAGTCTCTGTTAGCGCTTTAGTTGCCATGTAAATAGATCCGTTTATAACAACTCTAAATTCGTTTCCGTTATAAAATCCTAAATCCCAAGAATCTCTTTGTGCTAACGTTGTACTTTCGCTACTTAAATCTACATATACTTGATTACCTTCATTTGGCCCCCCAACTTCGGCATTTATACTACCTCCTAATGCCGCAGATGCATTAATTAAAAAACTAGAATTCCCTTGAATATTAGAATTTCCGTAATCTATTGAGGTTATAGCAAACTCAATTTCTGTAGTTTCATCTAATGCTGTATTTAACTTATTAAAAGCAATAGTGTTTTGTACCTCTCCATTAACTATTGGTAATGTTATTGCATTATTAACGGCTGCTGGTGATGTAGAAAAATCGATACCATAAATAGCATTTTCTGGACTAATTTGAATAGTTATACTTCCATTTTGAGCAGCTGTTTCAGAATATACTAATGCAATAGTCTCTTCACTCTCTATTTCCATTAAATTTTTCGATAAACTTTCGAAAGCCACAACAAAAGGATCGCTTTCCAAACTATCATCTTTACTACAACCACTTAATACCAGTACAGAAATGCATAGTATTAAAGCTATAAATTTTAAGTATGAAATTTTCATTTTTTATATATTTAAATTGTAAGCTAATTTTAAAAAATATGAGCGCCCATAACCAAGAAGTAGACTAGTTGGCGGCCCATTATGTGCACCTCCAGAAAAAGCTGTAGTATTTACAGAACTAACATCTAATAAGTTTCTTACTCCTAATGTTGCTTCTATTTTTTTATCTAAAAAAGATTTTTTAACTGTTGCATCAAACCAATTATATCCTTCAGTTGTTCCCTTTTGAAACTCTTGGTTACCTTGCGCATTTGTTCTTTCTACAAATTGGTGCTGTTGCCCTATATATTTAAAATAAAGAGCAAACGATGTATTCCAATCTGGAACTACATAATTGATATTAGTATTTAATTGAAAATTATATAAGAAATCGTCTTTTGAATTAACATTGCTATCTAAAATTTTAGAAATTCCTAATAAAGAAGCCCCTAGATTTATTTTTAAACGATTATATACAAATGTATTCTCTGAAAACACCCCAAAAGATTTGTAACTATCTATATTATTATACTGAAACGCTAATGGTGATTGTTCTACAACTATAAGTTCTATCCTGTCATTAACATCTATATAAGAAGCACTTACTTTGTGCTTAATATATGTCTTGTCATTAGATAATGTGTATTTTTTCTTTAAATGAATAAAAGCAGATAAACCTGTTTCTGGATTTAAATTTGGATTTCCTTGCACATTATGATTTACATCTACAAAATAAGTAAACAATTCATCATAGTTTGGTGTTCTATTAGCAGATCCTACAATGGCTCTTAACTCTAGATCGTTTTTAAATAAATACTTAGAACTTAATGAAAAGACATATTGGTTTTCAAATAAGTTTGTAAATGATACTCTTGCTCCTGGACGTAATGAAAATTGGTTATTTATAGTTATTTCAGAAGAAGCAAATACATCAAAATTATTTAACTTTTGTCTTACTAAATCCTCATCTGGATCTATTGTTATTGCTAAAGGAGAACCAAAGCCTTTTTCATTGGTTAATTCATAACCAGCTTGTAAATTAAACGTATTGGTTTGTATTAAATTACTAAATGTTCCTCTAGAAAATAGGGCTGTTCTAGATAGATACTCTCCCTCTTGTTCATTTAATCTTTCATCTCTTCTAATTCGGTAAGTATACGTTTCTAGATCTTTAGTTTGTTCTTGATAAGACCAAGAAATATTATAATTTATCTTATTAGCAATTAACCCATTACTATTTAAATGATGTATATATCTGTTATTTCTATATATTTCATCTAAAGCTAAGGGGTCACTGGTAGCTGTAGCTGGATTTTCATTTAAGTCGACTACTGTATTGTATTTATCTATACGTTCGTTAAAGTAATCGAACTTATAAAAGACATTAAAATCTTTAGTCTTATAATTTAATAATAACTTAGCATTGTGCTGAGATTTAGGCAGCCATAAATGCCCTCTTCGTCCATCATTTATATCGTAAACTTCTCCTTGTCTATTATTCCAAAAACCACCAAAATCATTTCTAGTATAGGCAATATTTCCATATACTTTTTCAGTAAAATTGTGCCCTATCTTAACAGACTGTATATGTCTACCTTTATCAAACCACTCATATTCATTTCCAACTGTTTCTTCTTGAGAATATATAGTTAGTTTTGTTTTTTCACGAGAAGATTTTTGTGTAATTATATTAATAACTCCAGAAACTGCATTCGCACCGTATTGCACCCCCATAGAGCCTTCTACAATTTCTATTTGTTGGACATCATCTAAGTTTATAAGCGTTAAATCTACATTATTACCTACACCCTCTTCATTAATTACTGGTACATTATCTATTAAGATTTTAAAATATTGAGCATCTAAACCAAACAAACTAACACCAGATTTACCTGTAGAGGTATTTGGTGTAATATTTATATTTAATGATTGATTTAAAAGGTCTGCTAAGTTGTTTGTAGCTCGCTGCTCAATCTCTTTTCTATTAATGACTTTAACTTCAAAAACAGACTTTTTTACAGATTGTGCATTATACTGTCCTGTTATTACTACCTCTTTAAGCTCTTCAATATTTGTAGAATCTTTAACTGTCTCATTAGCTTCTTGAGCATAAAGGCTAGTTACTGAAAATAGTATAAAATATATTATTAAATAATATCTATTTAGAATCATTCTTAATTGTTTTTTTTTGCAAATATATCAATTATTTTAATTTAGACTAAATATAAATTATATTTTAACTGTTAAATTATTTACCAGAACGTTTGTTAAATAACATAGTCTATATTCTCAAGAAGTGAATCCTTTATTATTTAATTTATAGAACTAAAAGTTTGTATCCCTTTTGGTATAACTCTATAACTTTTATTATTAATCTTAACTACTATCTCTTTACTACTATTTATAGATAGTTTATTAAAATCTATTGCTAATTCTGAAACACAAGATGTTTCTATAGTAATTACTTTAGCTCTATAATTGGCTTTAACTTTTGCGGATTTAGACTTATGCTTAAACAACTCATAACTATATCCTTTATTAAATTTTCCATCAAATTTTAATAATTTATTATCTCTTAAAGCAGTTATAGATGTTTTGTCTCCTGCTTTCTTTTTTGCCATATAATAATAAGGTGAATAGGCATTTTTAATGGTATCATTTTCCATTTTGTAAACAATATCCCCCACTTTTAATTTCATTTTTTTGGCAGTGCTTTTGTTATTTTTAAAACCTAATATTTTAAGTCCTTTACCTTGATATTTATAATCATACTTAATTCCAAAATCTGCTTTATCCTCAAATAAGTTTAGGGAATAATTAGTATGCCATTGTTTCGCTATTTGAGACGTATCTATTTTTTTTATAGTAATCCATTCAATAGTATTAGCTGTTAATTTGGAACATTGCCAAGAAATATTATAAAGCTTTTTCTTTGAGTTCTTTTCAATAAATTTAATGATGTCTTTATCTAAATATTTTAAATAACTCATATCATGGTTACCGTCAATATCTGTAAATTTCACATTACTATTATTAGATTTTATAGTTTCTATAATAGGGTATAACTTTTTTGATGGATAAAGTAAATCTCCCTTTGTATTAATTATAAAAAAAGGCTTATCATTCATGTTTTCTGGATAAACTTGTGATTCTCCTAATTGAACTGCAACTCTTAAATGCCCATTCATAGAAATGAAACCAGCAAAAATATTAGGCTTTGTCATGGCTATATACATAACACCCGAACCCCCATCTGAAAATCCACTAAGAAAAATTTTTTCTTTATCAATATTATAATCTTTTTTTACAGTCTCAACTTCGTTTATTACCATATTAACACCAATATTATCGAACCAAGTTGCTCCTTTTTGTCCATAACAAAATAAAAGGTAAAAACCTCCTTTATCTGCTAACTTTAACAATGGAGATTTTTTAATATAGACTAATGGATCTTTTTTAAGTTTTTTACTAGAAATCGCTCCATGCAAATATGTTAACAGTGGTCTTTTATTGTTTTTATTAATAGTATTAGGCGTATATAATATATAGGGTCTATCTACTCCATCACTACACTTAAAAGATAATTCGTTAAAGACACCATCTTGGGTATACGAAATGCAAGAAATTAACACAGTAATAAGAAATACAATTCCGAACTTCATTTTAACTCGAATTATTTATAATCATTCTTAATAAAGCGCAAATATATTTATAATTTTTATTTAGATTTAATATAAATAACTATTTTTGTGAAAAATTAAACAAACTATTTCGTGATGAAAAAAACATTTTATGTCTTAAGTGCATTCCTTATTATAATTAGTGTAAACGCACAAAGCAAAAAAAAACAAGATCGAAAAGCCATAAAAGAAATGTGTGGTTGTTTCGAAGTAACTTTTAACTTTGCTGAAACTTTTCAGTATAGTAAAGACTCTCTTTACAAGGCTTCAAAAACAAAAACAGATAAAGCTTTAGAATGGGCACAATTAGTTGAAGATGATAAAAATAAAATATCTATCCAACATTTATTACAAGTAGGGCCTCCTACTAAGCCTTATATAGTTAAACACTGGAGACAAGATTGGTTGTATCAAAATACAGACTTCTATATGTTTAATGGAAATAACACATGGAATTACGAGAATAAACCAAAAGCAACTGTTAAAGGACAATGGACACAAAAAGTATATCAAGTAGACGATAGTCCACGTTACGAAGGCTCTTCTACATGGGTACACGTAGATGGCAAAAGTTATTGGGAAAACACAACAGATGCACCATTACCAAGAAGAGAATACACAAAAAGAAGCGATTATAATATAACGGTTAGGGGTAATAGACAAGAAATTACGGCAAATGGCTGGGTACATGACCAAGATAATGCTAAAGTACTAAGAGAAACTGGTAAAGCAGATGTTCTTTTAGCTAAAGAAAAGGGTTACAATACTTATGTAAAAGTAGACGATAGTAAATGTAAAGCAGCAGCAGATTGGTGGAAAAAAAACCAAGAAAAATGGGCTTTAGTTCGTAAAAAATGGGATGTCATTTATTCAAAAAACAAAAACTTGGCTTTAGAAGCTAAAGTAAATAACAAAGCACTTTATAAGCATTTATTTGCTGATGAAATGACAAAAGAAGAAGAAATTGCTGATCTTATAGAGTCGTTTGTAAAAAAATAGTACCATGAGAAATCTCAAACAAACTTTTGTTCTATTATTTTTAATAATACCCATCGTTACCATTGCTCAGGATTCAAATATTTTTCTTGATAGAGCCTACTGGAAAACAAACCCAACTATAGAATCTATAGAGCAAAACATTGCAGAAGGTCATGATGTTTCAGCATTAACTCCTTCATATTTTGATGCTGTTTCATGGGCATTAATAGAACAAGTAGATAATAAAACAATTAAACATTTACTTACCAAAAAAGGTAACGATGTTAATAAATTAACACACGACGGTAGAACCTATATATTTTGGGCTGCTTATAAGGATAACCTAGAAATTATGCAGCACCTTATAGCTAAAGGTGCTAAAATGAATGTTATAGACAGTCATGGTTATTCGGTAGTTAATTTTGCAGCAATAACAGGACAATTAAACCCTAAACTATACGATTTCTGTATAGCAAACGGTGCAAATATTAGTACAGAAACTAATCATGATGGAGCAAATGCTTTATTATTAGTGGCTCCCTTTTTAAAAGATTATACCTTAATAGATTATTTTACATCTAAGGGATTATCTATAAATAGTACCGACACAAATGGAAATGGTTTGTTTAATTATGCTACAAAAAATGGAAATATTGCACTATTAAAAACACTAATTAGCAAAGGTGTAAATAGCAATGTCAAAACTAAAGATGGCAGTAATGCAATGATTTTTGCTAGTCAAGGTACTAGAAGGCATACCAATACTTTAGAAATGTTTAAATATTTAGAATCTATAGGAGTTTCTCCAAATATTACAACTAATAATGGTACAACTCCATTACATGCTTTAGCTTATAAAAGCAAAGACATAAAAGTATTCGACTATTTTATTTCTAAAGGTGTTAATATAAACCAAGCTAATGAGGACGGAAATACCGTTTTAATTAATGCTGCTTACAATAACGATTTACCAGTTATAAAGCACCTATTAAAACAAATAAAAAATATAAACGTAGCTAATAAAGAAGGGAAAACGGCATTAACAAGTGCCATATCTAGAAATACAGTTGATGTCGTTGACCTTCTTATTAAAAATGGGGCAGATATTACAGTAAAAGATAAAGATGGTAACACTTTAGCGTATTACTTATTAAAAACATACAGGTCTAAAAAAACAGATGCGTTTAATAAAAAGTTAGAGGTACTAACCAAAAACGGTTTAAATCTTAAGGCTACTCAAGCTAAAGGAAACAACTTATTTCATGTAGCATTAGATAATACTAATTTAGACTTGTTAAAAAGAATACATGCTCTAGATATAGACGTTAACAAAAAAAACAATGAAGGTGTTTCTCCTTTACATATAGCGGCAATGAAAGCTAAAGATCAATCTATTTTAAAGTATTTAATTAGTATTGGTGCAGATAAAGCTATAAAAACCGATTTTGAGGAAACTGTATATGATTTGGCCAAAGAAAACGAACTGTTACAATCCAATAATATTAACATTAATTTTTTAAAATAGATATATAAAATTAACCATGATAAACCAAGATATCAATTAAAATTTATTGTGGTTAATTACATCTGGTCCAAAAAAATCAATTAAAAATTAAACAGATGAAAAAAATGCACTTATTTAAAATTCTCCCATTCTTTATATTCTCCTTTATAATATTCTCAAGCTTTATAACTAAAGCCACTACCTATAAATGTATGATACAAATGAAAAATTATACAGGAGAAGGCGCCTATATAGCTATTTCATTATTAAACCCAGAAGGTAAATACGAAAAAACATTATATGTCCAGGGTGATGACGATGAATGGTATTTTGATATAACAGAATGGTGGAAATTTCAAGGAAAAACACGTACTAATGTTGATGCAATAACAGGGGCTACTTTAAGTGGTGGCGAACGTACAATTAGTATTATCTCTATAGATGATAATAAACTGGATAAAGGTTATAAAATACGTTTCGAATCTGCTGTAGAAGATCAAGAATATTATAAAGATGATGTAGAATTCGAGTTAACATCAGAAACCGTAAAAAGTAAAATTGAAGGTAACGGTTTTATACGTTATATACGTATGATGCCACAATAATTGTTGTTAATAATGACCATTTCAATTTGGAGATATAGTCATCTCGTTTTGGCTATATCTTCTTTTATTTTCATTGCTTTAGCTTCTATAACTGGGGTTGTTTTAGCCATAGAACCTGTTTCAAACCAATTAAAACCCTATGCTACAGAAAACACAAAACAAATAACATTAGCTGAAACTATTACTGCTTTAGAGCAACATTATGATGAAGTTATTGCTATAAACATAGATTCTAATCATTTTATATCGGCTTCTGTAATAACAACAAATGGTAGTAATGAAACCTTTTATATAAACGCAAAAACAGGTGAGAAATTAGGTGAAATTATAGAGAGGTCACCAGTATTTAGATTTGCTACCAACTTACACCGGTCTTTATTTTTAAAGTCTACTGGGCGTCTTATTATTGGTATAATATCGTTAATACTACTATTAATGGTCATAACAGGTATTATTTTAATAATAAAAAGACAAGGTGGAATAAAACGTTTTTTTTCGAAAACTATTAAAGAAAACTTTGAACAGTATTATCATATAATAATTGGAAAATATACACTTATCCCTATTATAATAATTACAATTACTGGTATGTACTTATCACTAGAAAAATTCTCTTTACTCCCAAACCAGAAAATAACACATACTATTAATGATGTTAGTCTTTCCTCTTCTACTAAAGTAAATACTGCAAATTTTGATGTATTTAAAACCATAACATTAAACACTGTAAAATCTGTAGAATTCCCTTTCTCAAAGGATATTGAAGATTATTTCATAATCAAATTATTAGATCGAGAGTTATTAGTAAATCAGTATACTGGACAAATAGCAAGCGAACAAAACGATTCGTTAATAGCAATAATATCTCGTTGGAGTTTAGCGCTACATACCGGGCAAGGCAGTATATTATGGTCTATTATTTTATTAATAACCTGTATCGCTATTCTATTTTTTATTTACTCAGGATTTGCAATGACTTTAAAACGAAAAAAGAAAAGCCCGCTTCCCAAAAATCGTTACGCAAAAGACGACGCAGAGTTTATTATTCTTGTGGGTTCAGAAACTGGGAGTACTTATAATTTTGCAACTGTTTTTTACAATGCTCTTATTGCCAAAGAAAAAACCGCATACATTTCAGAGTTAAACAATTATACTACTTATAAAAAAGCAAAACGTTTAATTGTTTTTACTGCTACATATGGAGATGGAGAAGCACCTACAAATGCGAAACATTTTGAAAAATTATTACATAATACAGCAATAGAAAATACGCTAAATTATTCGGTTATTGGCTTTGGCTCTCTTTTATATCCAGAATATTGTAAATATGCATTAATGGTAGATGCTATGTTACAATTACATCCTAATTTTATTCCTAACTGCCCTTTATATAAAGTAGACAACCAGTCTTTTGAAGCCTTTAAAGAGTGGACTAATCAATGGAGTAAAAGTGTTGGTTTAAAACTAGATATTACATCAATAGATAATGACAATATTAGAAAAAATGAAAAGACTTTTATTGTAAAAAAGAAAACAACTTTAAATGTAGATCACTCTTTTTTAATAGAACTAAAACCTTTAAAACGTACTCGATTTACTTCGGGAGATTTATTAGCTATTTACCCAAATAACGATACAGTAAAACGCTTATATTCAATAGGTAAAATAGAAAACTCTATTTTATTGAGTATTAAAAAGCATGACTTGGGTAAATGCTCAAATATGTTTTACCAACTAAAAACAAACGATATGATTACTGCAACTATAGAACGTAACCCTCATTTTTATATTCCCAAAAAAGCTAAAGAAGTTATAATGATTGCAAATGGTACAGGTATTGCTCCTTTTCTAGGCATGATTAACAATAATAAAAAACTTATAAAAACACATTTATTTTGGGGCGGTCGCACACAAGAATCATTTGGTATGTACTCAGAATTAGTAGACAATGCATTTGCTAACAAAACACTATCGGGAATACATGTCGCCTATTCTAGAGCCTATGAGAAGAAAATATATGTACAAGATTTATTACTAGAACAAAAGGATTTTATCGGTCAAGCTCTACAAAATGGAAGTATTATAATGTTATGTGGCTCTGTTGCCATGCAAAATGCTGTATTAGATGTTTTAGAGCAAATAACAACAACGCAATTAAACTGCCCGTTAAGTACATTCGAGGATTTAGGGCAAATTAAAATGGATTGTTATTAATTATAAATTTAAACAATAAAATATGTGTCATAAATTAAAAAACATAGCCAAAGTTAAAAGCGGAGAATTATCTATATGTAGCGGTTGTAATAGCTACCAATTAATATTCAATAATCTTTTTTTTGAATTTAATCAAGAAGATTATATGGCCTTTAAAAATTACATTCTTAACATCGAATTAGATTATATAGGGCAAAAATATGCTTGCTCTAAATTAAAAAGAAGAATACCTATTCCTTCATTGCAAAAAAATCTATTATTAATTTTTAACGATCAAGAAATAAAAGAATTAAGAACGTTATTAACTACCAAATCACCTTCAGAATATAAGCTACTAGAAGTTAAAGACATAGATTATACATTAATAATAAATTAAATATTACAAGTTTATAAACTTAAAATCAAAAAGTTTATGAATATTTAAAAATGTAACACGATTCTATAAAATTGACATGTTACCAAATTCTGTAAAAATAGAAATGCCAAATAGCGAAGAATTAAAATTGTTTTTAAAACATATTTTTTTAATAAAGAGCTTCTATTAGTTTTAATACTCTATTTTTAATTTAGTGTATTGAAAACAAAACAACTCTTTATTCTTGTTAACAGTATTAATCTTTACTTAATAACCGAGATATAATAAGTAGCTCCATCTCCTCCTTCTGGGTCTTGGCTACTACCATCGGCATTTCTAAAACGCATACTCACTGTATTATTACCACTCACCCATGCTTGCCCTACAACTACTTAACTCTGTAAATTTTCACTTCTAGAAATAAACACGACATCTCTTGGACTTGCACCACTTAACGTAAACGTTTCTATACGGCTACTATTTCCGCCTATATTTCCTATATTTCTAGATCCCGAAACTTTATAAATACCGCTTAATGTTGAGCTAGCCCTCACTTTTAATGACCTAACAGTATTACTCCCCGTAACCGTTTTATTTCCTTGTATACCAGCATTATTTGTTATGTTTTGTATTTCCTGTTATGGTAGTATTACCTCCTATAGTTGCTCCTAAGGTCGTTTCAAAAGCACAATTAACTCTCTTCAAAATTATAAAACTCCCCATAAATTAAAGGCTTCAAAAAGTCCAAAATTAATTTTTACATTGTTTGAATTGGCTACTATTATTGTATTATTTCCAGCACCTTCTATCCTTGTACTAGACTCACTTCTATTGGCTTGTAAAACATAATAATTGAAAAGTACCAAGAGTTGCATAGGTTGTTCCTCCAGAGGCATCTACATTGACTTCTAAAAAATTAGAGGCATTCCAATTAACAGTATTAAATACATTCGCATTAGTAGCATCTCTAATAGTAATATGTATAACACCATTGGCATCTGTAGTTAAAGTTTCACTTTGTCTGTATACTGTTCTTCCTGTAGCTGTACCTTCTTTTATATTAAATTGAATACCAACTGTGGTATTTACTAATAAGGCTCCTGTATTATCTTTTATTACACTTTGCCAATTAAAGGCTTGTGGTGCATTTTGAGAATACATTAAAGAAATAAAGCATAGGAATAATAACTATAGAAAATGACGTAGCATGTTTTTTTATTGTTTTTTGGGTTTAAGATAAAAGACTTTAAAACTTGCAAAAAACGCAATAAAATAGAGGTAGCAAAAGGTAGCAAATTTTAAAAAAAGCTATACTAATACTGCTTAAGTGGTATATATATAAAACTATAAACGCTCTTTTATTTTAAATTTAACTTTATCTCTTTCTTTAAATACAAATAAGTGACCAGTGTAGATAATACATCGGCAATAGGAAACGCCATCCAAACTCCATTAATACCATAAAATTGTGGTAGTATAAATACTAAGGGAATTAAAAATATACCTTGTTTTAATAAGGTTAAAATTAAGGATGGTAAAGCTTTTCCTGCGGCTTGAAAATAGGCCGATCCTATAAGTTGTGTCGTTATTACTGGCGTGGCTAAAAATGCTATAATTAATGCATTGGGTGTAGCTTGTAGCAAGGCTTTATCTTCTGTAAATATACCCACAAGTTCTTCTGGAAAAATCATGATAATAATAAAAATAAAGGTGGCAATAGCTGTACCAAAACGAATAGCTGTATTAATGGTCTGCTTTACACGCCCAGTATCCTTTGCGCCGTAATTATAGCCTGCAATTGGCAAAAATCCTTGGGTAACACCTAAAACAGGGAATAATGCAAACATCATCACCCTATTAATAATACCATACACTGCAATAGAGAGTTCGCCTCCGTATTTAAATAAGGTATAGTTTAATACAATAACCAATACACTAATAGTACCCTGCCTTACTATAGTAACGCCTCCTAAAGCCACAATTTCTTTTAAAATAGGCCAGTTTATAGCAAAGTATTTAGGTGTTATTTTTAATTCGGAATGCTTAGACAGAAAAAACCATAATACAAACAGTCCAGAGACTCCGTAAGATATGGCAGTTGCTAGACCTGCTCCATACATGCCTAAATCTAGATATTTTATAAAAACAACATCTAATGCTATATTAGATATTGCAGGAAATATAAGGGTAAACATAGCATAATTAGGCTTTCCTACTGCCCTAACTACAGGATTCCCCATCATGGCAAAGGCTAAAAATGGTACGCCCCAAATAATAACATGAAAATACTCGGTTGCAGGTACTACAATATCTCCATTAGCTCCAAAGAGTTCTAATATTGGTAAACAAAAAAACGTTCCTAGAAATACAAAAAGAGTAGATAAACCAATCGTTAAGCTTATCTGGTTACCAAATACCTGAAAGGCTTTTGCGCTATTTTTTGCGCCTAAAGCTCTAGATATTATAGAGCTTCCGCCTATTCCAATCCCCATACCTATAGACGATATTAAAAACGCTATGGGTAATACAACCGTTATAGCTGCTATAGCCATAACCCCAATCCAACGACCAACAAAAATAGTATCTACTATCATATTTATAGACATTACCAATATACCAATAGAGGCTGGTATGGCTTGTTTTAATAGTAGTTTACTAATTTTTTCTACTCCTAAGGCGTTGGTTTGTTTATTCATTAAGCTTGTATCAAATGCTAAATATCTGCATAATTATTGCCTTTACAGGAAAGAAGGCTCATTTTTAAATAATAATTAACATTAAACAAGTTTGCAAACTGTATAACTCGCAAAAAAGAATTAGCGTGTAGAATATATTCTGTATCTGTTTTTAAACAGTTTTTATTGTATACAAATCTTCAATTGTATTATTAGCAATGGGGTCGGATTCAAAATAATTTATTAATCCTTCTAAAGAATCGAATCCTAAATGCTCTTCATACATGAGTTTAATGCAATTTATAATTTCGAAATAATTGAGTTTTCTACAACTGTTTATAGTAGTATTAACCTCTTCAAAAGAGGTGGTAACAATCCACTTTTTAACTTCCCTGTTTCCTATTTTAAAAATTTTATTCTTTTTATTAAAAAACTGCTCTGCACTATTTAATTGTAATGCTGCTTTTCTATTTATAATCGTGTTTTCGTTATAAATTGCTTTAGAGTCCAGCCTTAATTTGGTTCTCTTTACTTGTATAAGCAGTACTGTTCTGTCATTACTTAAAATAATATCGGCGTCTCCATTTATCTTATTGGCAGTTTTATTATCTATAAGTTTTTGTTCCCATGTAGCCCCTTTTAAATAGGCTACCAAAAGTGCTTCTATTTTTTCGGCATCTTTATTATTATCTTTTAAAAAGGCACAGACATAGGTATATATTCCTGTAAAAGCTGTTAAAAATGGGATAGGACAAAATAAATAGTCTCCAATTTTTAGAAATGGTTTTTCAAAAACGGAATAATCAGGATTAAGCCTATCAAAACGCTTGTCTTTAAAGTCTTCTCCAAAAACGTCTAGTATAGTACTGGATACCTCCTCGTTGAATTTTGGATTTGTTGCTTTATTTATTGCTCTATACTCCTGTTTACTACTATACAAAAATGGCACATAAGTATCGGTTTTTCTAGCAAAAGAATAACTAAAAAAACACAGCTCCCAATTAGGCATATTCTCTTTAAAATTGTCTAAATCTCTTTGGTACCTAACGAGCCTATTAAAGGCTAAGGTTTGTAAAGGCGTTACTAGATTGTGTATGCTTGTTAATGCTGCTTTGTCTTTATAGAAATGATTAATAAACAAATCTTTTAATATTAACGCTATGGCTTGTCTTTTATTAGCCATTTCTCTATTGTCGGCTATGCTTTGTGGATTCTTTCCTGGTATGGTATTACCTGCTTGTATGGATTCTTCTACTTGTTTTTCTCCGAAAGAAAAGTATAGTCCTTCGTTAATAATATACCGTTCTCCATCTAATAACCAATTTTTATTAGCATCATCACTACAGGCTAATGTTAAGGTTCCGTCTTTAGTTATATTAGGTTTTACATTGTCGTCAAAACTGTAAGGGTCTATGTTTGTGTTAACTATTTTTCTCCTTTCTACTATTTGAGTTAAAGTTTGGTTTATTAATTTATATAATGGCTCTTTTGTACGTTTTATACTTTTTATAAAACCGACTTCAAAATCTTTAGCAGAGGTGTTTAAGGGAAGTATACTTCCTGTTTTAAATAGTACTTCTAGAAAAAAACTATAGCTTTCGGCTAACTCATGAGCTTCTAAAGCACTAGTTCCTTTATACCGTTTGCTTTCTATAACTATTGTTAGTACTTGTAATATATTATCTATAGCATATGCTTTAATAGCTTGCATATGCTGTTGTATACTATTCCAATTGTCCTGCTCTAGTTTATAATAAAAGGCCCAAACCTTTTGATGTATTTGTAAATGGCTTGGTAACGCTATCTCATATAATAAAAAATCTATGTTATTGTCTCTTAAAAACACCCTGTTTTTTTTAATGGCTTCTACAAAAACATTAGGATGCTTTAATGCCAATTTCTGTTCTAATGGTTTATTAAATAGTCTTGTTTTTGAGAAGTAATTATAAAGAAATGGCATTGCTAAGGGCGATGTTACCAAACGCTCTAAATAGGCCTCATTATCTAATAACCATGCGCTCCAAAAATAGCAAGCAGAATTTCCTTTGATAATCCATTGTTGTTTTTCGGAGTATATAATAAATTCTAGAGCGTCTAATTCTTTTAAATGCGAAAAGCACAGATTATAATCTTCTGCTACATGTGCTGCTTTCGCTTTGCCTTTAATGCGCTCTATGTCTGCTTTGGTCATGGTTTGGTTATTATTGATGTTTAGCATTTTTAACGCTTAACAAACTACAAGTGTAGCTTACATTAAGTTCTATTTTAGTAGGTATATGTGCTATAGTATATCCTATTAACTCAAAAGTAAAGTTCTTCTAATAGTTAAGCAAGGCTTGGTAGCCTTACTAATAAGTTTTATACTTATTAAAACAATAATTTTTAGCTTGCTTTTACAGCTTATAAATGTGTTTACAGTAGTTTTCCCCATTAACGAAGTCCTTATAAGCCACTTGTTATGGGGTTTACCCACTAAACGAATACCCTTATGGGCTAATCCTCCTAAAAGTAATACTTATAGCTGTTTTGCGCTAAAGTTGTTCTGGCATTTGAGGATTTTGCAATGTCTAGAAAGGCTTGCAATCGTGTCCAGCCTCCTAATGAAATAATGACTTTAAGATGCGGATAGTTTTGCTTTAACAGCTTAAGGTCTCCTATATTTCACAGGTGCATCGAAAGCATGTAAGCCACTTTCGTTATGCTGAAAATCGGCATAATCGTCTAATGTTTGAATATAGCCAGAATCTGTAGCTGCATCATACTTTGTGTCGAAAAAAGCATACAATAAGTGTGTTAACTTATCGGCTTCAATGTCTAACACATTATAGTCTCTGGCATATATTGCCCATTGTACATAGTAGCCTATAACTTTTTTGTTGTGTTGTGGTGCGGTTTGCGCGTGTACTGTTTGTGAAAATGTAATACCAATTAAACAAACGTAAAGAAAGAGGGTTTTCATGATTTGAGGGGTTTACGAGGTTGTTTTTAACAGGTTGAATATAAAGCAATACCAACATCATTTTTAAAAAAATTATATAATCGACAGTATTTTATCGACAGACAACATAATTTAAAGCATAAAAAACATTTAAAACAAAAACCACCCAAAATTGAGTGGTTTTATTTTAATATATCCTTCTGATTTAGAGCCTACTTACCTATATACTAACTCTGCTTTAGTTCTATGTTATTTAAATAAATATAGTATTCGTTCTTGAGCATCTGGTAGGCCTATAATATTATTTGCATAATCTGCTTTAGGTAGTAATTCTCCTTTTTTCACATAGCCTTCTACATAGGGCATACATGCTCCCCAAGAGGCAGATACTTTACATTTTTCATGATCTGTAATTTTAACAATGGTATGTTTACCTACTACAATTACAGCATATTTGTATTGTTTTGCTGTTTCTAATGCTGTTTTTATATTGTCTTTTGTTAATACAATACTTTTATTAGCCTTAGTAATAGCTGTAACTTTAAATCTTTCAATTGGATTAGCTCTTTTGTCTTGCTCCAACGTTTTTATATCTGCAAGAAAAGGGATATTACTTGTTTGGTTAACGACTTTAACTGGCTCTTTTTCTTTTGTTGTTTCTTTTACTGTCTTTACGTTTTGCTCTATTGGAGCCTCTTGTTGGTTTTCATTTACTTTTTTAGAGTCATTATTACAGCTAAAAAAAATACAAAACAGTAATAGTACTAAAACTTTATTCATCATACTTATATAAAATTATTATTGGTGTTTTTTATAGAACTTAAAAGTACTTGTTTTATTCTTTTTTAAGCTTATTATATATAAAAAAACTCTCAATTATAAAATTGAGAGTTTACAGAATACTAATCGCTTGTTAGTATCTCATTAAACTTCAAGCTTCAAAAGAAGCTATACTGTTAATTAATAAAAAATAAGGGAGAGGAGTTTTTATTAAATGTATAGTTTGAAGGCCATAGAAGTTTAATTTAAAAATAACCTACTAATCTGATTCTTATATTAGAAACAATTAAATAGATAAATACCCTACAAAATAAAAAAGCATAACATCTTAAAACTAAGATATTATGCTTTCTTCTATTACTACTTTATATTAATTAGCTCCTTCAGGCAATTGTTGTATAAATACATATGTTGCAGTTGGTGGCCCTCCAAATACATAATTTGATGGGTTATTAAATATATTATTTCTTACATATAATATTTCACTCTCACTTCCCGAATATACAGTAATACCGTCCATATTTACATCTGTAATATTATACCCTTGTGATTGATATGTAGCGACTGGCGGGCCTCCAAAAACAGAGTTATTTGGATCGTTAAATACTTGACTTCTTATAGATGGTATATCTGATACTCCTCCTAAATAATTTGAACGTCCATCCCCATTGGCATCTCCAGACCACATCCCTACTACTCCACTTTGCATTCCAAATGTGGTTTGCGCATCTGTACCAAATGTTATTTGGTTATTAGCATCTTTAAAATTAAGTGCTGTTGTGGTTGTAGATAATGCTACAGTACTAGCTGTCATAACAGCTAAATGATTACGGTGCTTAACGGCTACATAATAGTTACCTACTGTATTACATAATCCCAAAGTAGACACACCATCTGTAGCAACTACATCTCCGTCTCTTTGTAATAGAGCAGATTGGCTGTGTAATACTGTTGTATTGGTTGTCGCATCACGCAATTCAACCCAAACCCAATCTACAATGGCATTATCTCCTGTTGCATTAAATACTGTTGCATTACAACTAGCACCATCACTATATGGTGTATTTGTAGGTAGTAATCCTGCTACTCGTAAATCATCTCGCATTAAATGTTCTTCGCCTGTGTTTGGATTTAAAGTGGCACCTTGTAAATACACATCTATATCAACCAAAATTGGAGCTAACGATGTTCCTTGCACATTAAAAGTATATGGGTTTTCATCACAATCGTTATTTGCAATACTTATTGTTGCTGTATTAACTGCTCCTGTCATACTTGGCGTATATCGTACTGTAAAGCTTAATGATTCTCCTGCACCAATTCCCCAAAATGCAGGTTGTTCTGTTATTGTAAAGTCTGTACTACCAGCAATAGCTATTGGTAGCGGCGAACTTGTAAAACCAAGTGTCCCTGTTCCTGTATTTTCTATAGTATAAGTAAGCTCTTCATAGCAACCAAAATAAACAGAGCCAAAATCGGTATTATTTACTATACTTATGCTTGTTTCCCCATTTGCAATAGAAACCCCATTTCCTTTTACATCTATTTCTGGAGTTAAAACTGTAACATCTACAGCTACACGATTAGAGCTACTCCCTTCTATAAAACGAGAAACAGTTTGATTACTTGAGTTAACAGCTACAATAGTACCAGTAGACTCAATTGCAAATTTATCAAAACTCCCACTTATTAAAGTTACTATATTAGAACCATCAGTATCCATACGTTTTATACCAGAATCATCTAGTATAATGATTCTTCCGTCTGCTTGTACTCCAACATCCTTAGGGTTAACAAATCCAGAGTTTAGAGTTACAACGTTAGCCCCATCAGCATTCATGCGTTTAATGGCATTATTTCCAGAATCTGCAACTAATATCGTCCCATCGGCTTGTATTTCTACGCCTTGAGGTTGAGAAAAACTAGTACCTAAACTAACAGCATTCATTCCATTAGCATCTAAACGTATAATATCGTTATTAGTATAATCTGCAACTAGAATTTTCCCGTCAGTTTGTATAGCTGTTTCATAAACATCACCAAAGCCTGTTGCTAAAGTAATAGCATTCATACCATCTGAATCTACACGTATTATATTACCACTACCATCAGAATATATAATTTCCCCATTGGTTTGCACCGAAAGGGCATAAACAAAATCTGGTAATATAGTAACGACATCAGTCCCATCTGGATTCATACGATATGTTCTGTCAGGAGAAAAAGCTGTTGAAAACAAAATTTTTCCATCGGGTTGTACTGCTATTTCTAAAGGCAAACCAGATGTAGTTGTTAAAGTAGTATTTGCGCTAGCTGTTTGTTGCTCTACATAATATGTGTCCATTGTTAAGGCATCTGTACTTAAGATTTGAGTTCCTCCAGAGCTTGCAGTAAACCAAGCAGCTGTTGTTCCTGTACTTGGCATTGTTATTAAGTCTCCAAAAGTTGGAGTACAAGAAATATTTTGTGTATTATCTGAAATACGATTTACCGTTACCGCTAAACGTGTTACACTTTCATCACAAGTATCTGTATTACTAGCATAATAGGTGGTTTCATCTACTAAAGCGGTTGTATTTGGTAATACAGTACCATTTATAGCTGCATCGAACCAAGTAATTGTGGTTCCATTAACAGTTAAGTCTGCTAATGTTTTATCATCTCCTGTATAGATTTGAGTGCTTAAACCTGTTGGTTCTGATGTAGAAACTGTAACAGCTATAGCTACACGATTAGAAGTACTTGCTTCAGTAAGTCGTTTAATAACGTTACTCCCTTGATCTGAAATCAAAATTTTACCATCTGTTTGTACAAATACTCCATTAGGGGTGTTAAAACTAGAGTTCAAAGTGATAATATTAGAACCATCTGCATCCATACGTTTTATAGCATTAGAAGATTGATCCGATATTAAAATTTTACCATCGGCTTGTACAGCTATTCCATAAGGAGAAGAAAATCCAGAACCTAAAGAAACAATATTAGAACCATCTGCATTCATACGTTTTATAGCAGTGCCATTATCAGTAAATAAAATCTTCCCATCAGTTTGTACAGCTATTGCATAGGCGCTATCAATTCCGCTAACCAAAGTAATAATATTAGACCCATCTGCATCCATACGTTTTATAGCATTATTGACAGAATCGGTAAATATAATTTTACCATCGGCTTGTACTGCTATCTTAAAAGGGCCATTAAGACCTGAAGCTAAAGTTACTATATTAGCACCATCTGCATCCATACGTTTAATAGCATCATTGCTAGTATCTGCAACTAATATTTTTCCATCAGCTTGTACTGCTATTCCTGTAGGACCTGAAAATCCAGAGCCTAATATTTCAATATTAGAACCATTTGCATCCATACGTTTTATAGCATTATTACTATAATCTGCTACCAAAATTTTACCATCTGCTTGTACTGCTACATCAAAAGGAGAAGAAAATCCAGAACCTAATGTTTCAATGTTTTCAACATTACTTTGTTCTACATAATAGGTGCCCGTTGTTAGCACATCTGTATTTAACATTGCTGTACCACCAGAACTTATTGTAAACCAAGCAGCAGCTGTTCCTGTACTAGGCGTTGCCGCTAAATCAGCCACTGTACTAGCGCAAGAAGTAAAGTCTTGTGTATCATCTGAAATACGATTAACAGTTACCGCTAAACGAGTAGCATGTTCACATCCATCTGTATTACTTGCATAATAGGTGGTATCATCTACTAAAACTGTTGTGTTTGGTAATATAGTCCCATTTGTAGCTGCATCGTACCAAGCAATTGTTGTCCCAGTAACTGTTAACTCTGCTATAGTCTTATCGTCTCCTGTATATACCTGTCTACTCAACCCTGTCGGTTCAGGAATTGTGCATAAACCATTACCCGTTACAGCAAAATCGTATGTACTACTGTTACAATCATCACTAGTAACTGTTATAGTTGCTGTTCTTGTTCCTGTTGCTCCAGGAGTAAAAATTACTGTAAATGTATCAGTGTCACCAGCTGTTACTGTAGTTGGGGCATTGCTTATAACAAAATCCGCAGCATTAGTACCACTAGAAATTATTGATGTTATGGTTAAATCTCCTGTTCCTGAAATATTATCTATGGTAAAGATGTGAGTATCGCTGCTTGTTGTATTGACATCACCAAAATCGGTGTCGTCGCTAGTATCTGGTGTAGTATCTCCAACAGCAATAGAATTCCCTTGTCCCTTAATATCTAATTCAGAACCAGTAATAGTAACTGTTAGTGTATTTGTCATTTGTAAAGAACAGAATGTTGTAGGATCTGTTTTAGTAACACCAGTAACCCAAGCGCTATCAGTGTCCATATTAACTAATGTACCATGATTTGCATTAGGACTTAAATCTGAAAGTGTACCACTACTTGGCCCATCTTCAAAATCGTATAACGCTGCTAAGTTAGACTCTGAACCAATTAACGTAAGGTTCATATTTGCTTGAATTTCTGCTTGAGACTTCGCACTATTCCAAATACGCAAATCATCAAATACAGCATTACTAAAATAATCGCTAAATAAATTAGGTGTTATACCTATTTGAAAACTTGTGGAGGATCCATGATTTGGTGCATTTCCTATTACTGTTGCAGCAATTAAACCGTCAACAGTTATAAATTGATTTGTCCCATTAAAAGTAAGACTAATATGATGCCAGTTATTTAATGTTATTAATCCAGCTACTGTACCAATACCTACTCCTCCAGTAAACCCTTGTATAGATCCATCTGGTCCTACAGTTAAAGAAATCCCGCTAGAGTCTAAAAAATCATTTTTTGAAATAATAGGATTAGAACTACTAAATGATTGGTATTTAACCCATAGTTCAATAGTAAACTGTGATACATCTAAACTAGTACTTACCGGTAGGTTAACAAAATCATTTACACCATCAAAACCTAATCCTGTTCCTATAGTACTACTTGTACCATTACTTTCGGCTATTACATTATATGTTTTTGTAGTTGTAATGGTTTCTGCAGTAAAATCTATTGAGCTACCATTACCAGCAATTGGTCCTTCAATTATAGCATCATCTGCATTATCACGTAAAAAGTAATCTACTCCTGTTTGGGAGCTATTTAAAGATACTACAGCATCTGCAGAACAAATGCCTGAAGTAGGAGAAACTGTTACGGTTTGATCTGTAATCTGATTAATAGTTACTGTTGGTGTATTGGTCATTTCAATATTACAAGAACTACAGACAGAATGTCCTGTTCCCCATGTAGATCCATTAAAAGAAATATCATTTCCATTAGAAGTTGCATCTGTAATAGTTGTTCCTGAACCTTCTGAAAATCTCCAAAAAGCAGCAAGATTTGGTTCAGATGAAGAAGGGCAATCTGTCATTAATGCAGTAATTTCAGCAGCAGTTTTACCTATATTCCAAATTCTAACATTATCTATATTGCCATTGAAGTTTTCTGTGCCATTATAGGTTGATCCTATTTTTAAATTATCTGCACTCCCAACATTAGGTGCAGTTGTCACAATTCTTGAACCCATTAATGCTCCATCTACATATATAGCATGGGTAGTTCCGTCATAAGTAGCAACACAATGATGCCAGTTTCCATCTGCTAAGTTAGGTGTATTTACTACTAAATCATTACTCCACCAATAATTAATTAATTGAGATGCGCCATTAAATCTAAAGGCATTTGTTTGACTTACTGTTCCCCAATTCCCCCATCCAACGATACCTTGGACTCCATTTATAGAAGTAGAATTAACCCAAGCTTCAATAGTAAAATGGTCTCCTCCTATAGGTATGTTATTTGCTGTACCTATAAGATTTGTAGAGTTTCCTGGAGAAGTTATATAAGAATCATCACCTGTTGTTGCATATACATTATACGTTTTTGTAGTTGTAAGTGTTTCTGCAGTAAAATTTATTGGGCTACCATTACCCGGAATTGGCCCTTCAATAATAGTATTATCTGTATTATCACGTAAATAGTAATTAACATCCGTTTGAGAAGCAGCAATATTTACCACAGCATCTACAGAACAAACACCAGTAGTAGGGGATACACTTACGGTTTGGTCTGTGATTTGATTAATTGTTACCGTTGGTGCATTTGTCATTTGAAGCGAGCATGTAGAAGAAATATCTGTTCCCGCTACCCAGTCTGTAGATGGGTCCATACTAGTTAGTGTTCCATTATACCCATTAGCTGTTAAATCTGTAAGGCTAGAACTAGCTATACCATCTTCAAAGTTATAATAAGACACTAACCCTACTTCTGTTCCTGTAAGCGGTATATTCGAATTGGTATTTATCTCTATTAAAGTTCTCTCTGTATTCCATATTCTAACTTCATCAATAACGCCATTAAATGGTTCTAATGAAAGATAATTTCCAATAGAAATTTGATGATTTGCATCAAATAATAATGGAGTTGTTACCGAAAAAGCCCCGCTTCCAGCAACAGCCCCATCAATATAAATTGTATATCCTGTTGGGCTAATAACATATGCAATATGATACCATTGCCCTACTACATAATTAAATGTTGCATCTGCACTTGTTGTAATCCAGCTACTTCCATTCCCTATGTCTGCATGTAATAAGTTACCATTTTGTAACTTCATATCAAAGCTTAAATCCATAGGCTCTCTTGTTGACATTATACTCATGATATTAGTTGCATGATTGGGTTTTACCCAAGCTTCAACTGTATAGCTTCCGCTCAACACTCCTGAACCTGTATTGACTAATACTTTATCGTCTATTCCATCAAAATCTAAACCTATTCCTGGAGTAACTGCATATACATTGTATGCTTTAGTCGTTGTAATAGTTTCGTTAGAGAAGTTTATTGTATTACCATTACCAGCAATTGGCCCTTGAATTACACTATTATCTGCATTATCACGTAAATAGTAATTTATTCCTGTTTCTGAAGCTGCAACATTTACTATCACATCTGCAGAGCACATCCCGGATGTAGGCGACACACTTACTGTTTGATCTGAAATATTACAAACCCCATTTCCTTGCACAGTAAAATTATAAGTACCTTCACTGCAATCATTATTATTTATAGTAATGGTTGCTGTTCTAGCTCCAGAAGCTCCTGGTGTAAACGTGACCATAAAGGCGCCTGTATTTCCAGCAGTTACAGTTGCTGGAATACTTGATATAGCAAAATCTGTAGCATTAGTACCACTCAATACAATTGATGTAATTGTTAAATCTGCGGTTCCTACTGTATTGTCTATTGTAAAGGTATGTACATCGCTTAAACCTAAATTAATATTTCCAAAATCGGTATCATCGTTAGTATCTGGTGTTGTATCCCCATCTGTAATAGAAGTGTTATTACCTTTTATATCTATTTCTGTAGAGATCGGATCAATAGTTACTGTTACAGCTACACGGTTGGATATTTCTGCTTCAGTAAATCGATAAATGTTTGAATCTACACCATGTCCATTTGCTACTAAAATACTTCCATTATTTTCTATGGAAATATTTCTAAGTAAAGTAAAATTGGAATTTGAACTCAAAAGGACAGGGTTTAGACCATTAGCATCCGAACGATAAATATTATTACTAGCTGAAGTTAAAATTTTTCCATCAGTTTGTATATTAATATAATTATTGTCAATAAAGTTAAGTATAGTACTTAAATTACTACCGCTCGAATCCATGAAATAAATAAGCGAAGAATTATCGTGCAGAAATACAATTCTCCCATCTGACAGCACTTCTACATCTAGAGGATAAAGAGTAGTACTAGAATGTAACGTTTCAATATTATTTCCATCTGCATCCATTCGCTTAATAGCTCTATTGAAATGATCAACAACTAGAATTTTTCCATCAACTTGTACGGCTACATCGTAAGGAAAATGAAATTCTGAATTTAAAGTAACAATATTAGATCCATCTGCATCCATACGCTTGATAGCATTATTATTTGTATCTGCGACCAAAATTTTCCCATCTGCTTGCACAGTTACTCCACGAGGCCTACTAAACCCCGAACCTAAGGTAATAATATTAGTTCCATCTGCATCCATACGCTTGATAGCATTATTATCCTTGTCTGCAACCAAAATTTTCCCATCTGCTTGCACAGTTACTTCTTGAGGCGTATTAAATCCAGAACCTAATGGTTGAATATTATCTGGAGTATTTTGCTGCATATAATATGTGCCAGTTGATAAAACATCTGTATTCGCCAGTGCTGTACCTCCAGAAGCAATAGTATACCATTCTACTGTTGTTCCTGTATTAGGGGTTGTAACTAAATCTGCCACTGTAGAAGGACAAGAGAAATTTTGTGAGTTGTCTGAAATACGATTTACCGTTACAGCTAAACGTGTTATACTTTCACAACTATCGGTGTTACTTGCATAATAGGTTACATCATCTACTAAAACAGTAGTATTTGATAATACATTGCCTCCTATAGCTGCATCATACCATGTTATAGCTGAACCAGTTACATTTAAATTGGCTATTGTTTTATCGTCTCCAGTGTAGACTTGCGAACTTAAACCCGTTGGTGATGGTGTAGTACAGAATCCATTTCCTTGTACTACAAAGTCGTAAATACTTTCGTCTACATCATTATTATTAATCGTTATAGTTGCCGTTCTAGAACCTGATCCTCCTGGCGTAAAGGTTACCGTAAATATAGCTGTTCCTCCCGCATTTACAATTGATGGAGCATTTTCCACAACAAAATCTGCTGTATTTGTACCACTAGATACTATTGAAGCGATACTTAAGTTTTCTGTTCCTTCTGTATTGTCTATTGTAAAGGTATGAATATCATTTGAACCAGTATTAACATCACCAAAATCGGTATTATCTGCAGTTTCTGGAAGATTGTCTCCATCTAGTATTTCTTGACTATTTCCATAAACGGTTATTTCCGCAGGGAACGCTGGACCATAAACATCGCCAAACCAATCATTAATAATCATACCTGTACATGATCCTGAACCTACCCACATTCCTAGACCTAAATCTGGAGGGTTAGGATAAGACGCAGTTGTACTAAAAAAGATTACTTCACTCCCATTTTTTTCGATTTCCCATTGAGAGCCTGACCATCTAACTTCATAACTATCTAAAGGAAAACCTATTTCTTGCCCAAAATAGATATTTCGAGTACCATCTGTTCCTGAAATATTTAATGTGACAGAAGAGGAATTACATCCTTCGAAAAATATTTGTTGAGCGTTTGAAATTTGGTTTCTTAATAAGAAAACGAATAATAAGAGTAATAGTTTTTTCATGGTATTAGTAGGGTTTACATGTTTTTCAACAATTATAAATAGTATAATGTTATACTAACAGCTATAGCAAATATTATTGCTACAAAGTTTGTTTACAATATTATGTTGTGAACTGCTTATTTTTGTATGTCAAACAAGTTTTCGATTGGTTTTGCATCTGGTATATGCAAATTATTTATGAATAAATTACTTATTCTTATTTTTCATAAATAGGTCTTTGAAATCTCTAGACATGGGAAGTGATTTTCCATTTACAATAATATCTTTACTGCTAATGGCTTCAATATAATTTTGATTGATGATGTATGACTTATGCGATTTAAAGAAGTGTTGTGAAGATAGCTTCTCTTCATAATGTTTTAGTGTTGCTCTATCTATATATTTTCGAGAAGATGTATGTATTTCCACATAAACATTATCTGACTTTAAATATATTATATCTGATATAAGTATACGATGGTACAAGTTATTTTCTTTTACAAAAATTGAATCGTTAAAATCTGGGGTTTTAAGTTCTCGTTCAACCACATTATTACCAGAATAATTAGACAAGGCTATTTCTATAGCAGTGAAAATATCTTCTTGCTCGAAAGGCTTTACCAAATATCCATTGGGTTTTGTTTCTTTTGCCAATTTTACTGTTGCTACATCTGCATTTGAGGTTAGAAATACAAATGGCATATTTAAATATTTTCTAATATATGTAGCGACATCTATACCCGATTTTTCTGAAGCTAATTGTATATCTATTAACGCTAAATCTACCGTTTCTTCTTGTAAAACTTCTATAGCATCTTCGTAGGACATAACAGAAGAGACAACAGCATAACCTAAACTTTCTAAAGTATCTTGCAAGTCGTCGGCAATGATAACTTCGTCTTCAATAATTAGTATTCTTAGGGCATTAGTAGTCATGCAATAAATATAATTAAATTGTTATACTTTAAAAGTAAAAGTAAAAGTAAATTGAGCGCCTTTACTATATTGGTATTCCATTTTAGATCTTAATTGCTGTGTTAATCTATACACCAACCGCATACCCAATGACTTTGAAGTCTTTATATTAAAATCATCTGGTAAGCCTACACCGTCATCTTTATATAAAAACGAATAACTATCTTTATTTTCTGTTAAGGCAATCTCTATTTGTCCAGCATTTTTATTTACAAATGCATATTTATAGGTATTTGTTAATAGCTCATTAAGTATTAAACCTATAGGAATGGCTTGATCTATATCTAAGTTAATATTACAGGCTTTAATATTAGTTTTTATTGGCATTTTTAACTTGTAAAGTGCGCTTACACTTTTCTGCAAAGAGTTTACATAGTCACTCATATCGACCTTAGTAATGTCTTCTTGCTGGTAGAGTTTTTGATGTATTAAAGCCATTGCTTTTACACGGCTTTTCCCCTCTTCTATTGCATCTTTGGCTTTTTCATTGTCTAATTGTTTAGATTGTAAATTAAGCAATGATGACACTATTTGTAGATTGTTTTTTACCCTATGGTGAATTTCTTTTAAAAGGCTTTCTCTCTCTAATAAAGATTTATCTAATTCGTTTTTTTGATTTACTATTACTAAATTATTCTTTTTAATTCTTCTATATGCCCAAACAAGTGCTAGGGTTAATAAAGTAAAAACAATAAGCGTTATTTGGAGTTTTGTATTTAGGCTTTGCTCTTTATATAAATAACTTTTACTTTCTTTTAATTCTTCTGTTCTCTTATCTGTTTCATAGATAACAGAAGAAATCATATAGTTTCGTTTAGACGCACTAACTTTAATGGAGTCTTGAAATTGAAGCAGCTCTTTTAATGTTTCGGAAGCTAATTTACTGTCTTCAAGTTTTAAATAATTTTTAATTGTTAATGCTAGTACCTTTTCTTTAAATTTAGTGTTTTGCTGAATTTTTAAAACAGCTCTTGCACTATCCAAATAGCGTAATGCCATTTTAAAGTTATGCTCCTCCGAGATTACTTTAGCTATATTATAATACGAACTAATAACGATATTATATTCTTTAAACCTTTTTGCAGATTGTAATTCTCTTTTATAAATGGGTAATCTATTAATATCTTCCCCTTTTTTTACTCTAATTTCATTAGAGCGCAATACATTAAAAAAATGATCAACATATTCTGTTTTGTTTTTTTCTTTTTTTATAGTTCGTATGGCCACTTTATAGTAATATTGTGCACTGTCTAGTACTTTTTTATTTTCAAAACATAATCCAACATCATTTAACGCACTACTTTGCGCTAAATACTTTTCTCTAATTTTTAACTCGTTAGCCGCTTTTTTATATAATATAATAGCCTTATCATAATTTCTTAGCGAATAGTGTACATAGGCAACTTCTTTAATCTCGTCTGTTTTCCCTATAATATAACCGTGTTGCTTACTTCTTTTATGGTATTCGGGAAGTATGTCTATTAATTTTTGAAATTGCTCTGTGTTTCTATATGCTTCTTTAAGCATATAAAGCACATCTACACATAGTTTATTATTATATATTTCTGGGTGGTTTAACAAGTCTCTTGAACGTGCAATAACTTCTATATTATCTGCAAAAAGAAGGTGTGATCTTATTAATGAATTCTTAGCAAAAAAGATGTTTTCTTGTTTTTTACTTTTTTGTGCCCATTCTAATCCTTTTGTATAAAAGGCTATTCCTTTTGCTTTGTTTCCAAAATAAGTCACAAATTTTTCGGAGTTCTCGTCTAACTCTTCTAATAATTTATATGCCCTATCAAATGATTCTTGACTATTAATTTTAAATTTAGGAAGTTCTTGTGCACTACTATAACTTAGTATCCATAACATGCTCAACAAAAGCAATTGTTTCTTTATAGTCTTCAAAATAATAGGTGATTTGGACACGCAAAATAATCAATTTTATTTTACTCCCTTTTGTCGAAGACAACATATATTTTTTTTAAGAGCTCAAGGTATATGTATTCTACTTTAGTTCAGAATATATTTTACAAATAGTCTTTATATACAACTATTAGTTAATTATTTGCTCCTTCTGGTAATTGCTGAACAAATATATAAGTTGCAGTTGATGGAGTTCCAAATAAGCTGTTAAATGGATTATTCCTTACATTTAAATCTCACTCTCACTTCCCGAATATACAGTAATACCGTCCATATTTACATCTGTAATATTATACCCTTGTGATTGAGATGTAGCGACTGGCGGGCCTCCAAAAACAGAGTTATTTGGATCGTTAAATACTTGACTTCTTATAGATGGTATATCTGATACTCCTCCTAAATAATTTGAACGTCCATCTCCATTGGCATCTCCAGCCCACATACCCACTACTACACTTGGTATTCCAAATATGGTTTGTGCATTAGTACCAAATGTTATTTGATTATTAGCATTTGTAAAATCTATTATTGTTTGTGTGTCTGACAAACTAATTGTCGAGCCACTTATAATACCTAAATGGTTACGGTGTTTTATAGCTGCATAATAATGATTTGTTAAAAGCGTTAAAATTTAAAACAGAAGTACCGCCTACACCTACAAAATCACCATCTCTTTGCAATAATGCAGATTGACTATGTAAAACAGATTTATTATTATTCTTACCTCTTAATTCTACCCAAATCCAATCTACAATTACATTATTTACTGTTGTTAAAAATACTGAACTATCACAAGTTAAGTTATATGAATATAAACTTGTTGTTGGTATGTATTCATTAGAGCGTAAGCTATCATCCATATTATTTGTAGTACTTGTTATTAAAGGTCCTTGTAAAAATACTTTAGAACTAACAAAAAGGTTACATGCATAATTAGTCATAGCATTAAAACCACCTAAAATATTACTTATACTGCGGCTATGACGTCATTTGCTCAAGCTAAGTCATTAGCTCTTAAACTCCTTATTTCTTCTCCATTTGTTATAGAAAAATGTAAAGCATCGTAAACCTTTAAAAACGGTATATACTTCAATAGAATTTACTGTATAAATATTATTTTTTTATTATTCCAAAATGATCTTTTGTTTATTACTTTACCTTCTATAATTACTTCAGCATTTTGAATTTTATTTTCAAAAGGGATTTCTGTTATTTAAGCAAAACAAAATGATGATATTAAAAAAAATCATAGATGTAAAAATAACCTCATGATATGAATTAATAGTTTCGGGCAAAAATAACGTTTACCAATATGTATAACAAAAAAGCGAATAGCGTTTCTATTCGCTTTTTTAATTTTTAGAATTATTCTATTTTAAAACTATTACCCCCTTGCTAAAGTTTCAATTATAATAGCTTATTTTTTATATAGCTTAATTTATAAAATTAACTAACAATAATACCCAACCACTTAATAAACTTAGTCCTCCTAATGGTGTAATTGGTCCCAAAATTTTAATTTTATTTCCTTTTGCAGAAGAGATACATAAACCATAAATACTAAACGAGAAAAGCACTATACCTATAACAAAACACCATATAATCGATTGCTCTAAAGTTGTTTCCATTGGTAATTGAAATCCTAATATTAATAATACAATAGCATGATACATTTGATATTTTACTCCTGTTTCGAAACTTTGCATAAGTTCTGGTGTAAAATGCTTTTTTAGTGCATGGGCTCCGAAGGCCCCAAGAATAATGGCTAAAGCACCAAAGATTGTGGCGAATATAATGGCTAGATTTGCAGTCATATTATTTTATAATTATAAATTATTACAAAAATACAACTCCTAAGTGTATACAGTAATAAACAATATAAAATATATTCTATGCTTTATTATAATTCTATTTTTAAGGTAATTATTTATAAAGCTATACTATATATGCATTAGAATTACAAGCAACTATGCTTGGTTTTTTAACTGTACTTCTATTTCTTTATATTTACCAAGCTAAAATAAAAGATTTGTTATATACCATTATAGATGTTGAAACCTCTGGGCGTAGTAATCGTATTACTGAAATTTCTATTTTTAAATACGATGGCAATGTGGTTATTGACGAGTTTACTTCTTTGGTAAACCCTAATTGTTTCATCCCGAATCATATTACTGCTTTAACCGGTATAGATAATGGTACCGTTACCAATGCTCCTGAGTTTTCTGAAATTGCAGATGCTGTTTTAGAGATTACTAAAGAAGCCATATTTGTGGCCCATAATGTTAATTTTGATTATAATGTTATACAAGGCGAATTTAAATTATTAGGTATTCCTTTTACTAGAAAAAAATTATGTACAATTCGATTAAGTAGAAAACTAATTCCTGGGTACCGTAGTTATAGCTTAGGCAAGATTTGCAAGGCTCTTAATATTAATTTAGTAGATAGACATCGTGCTCGTGGGGACGCTGAAGCTACTGTTATATTATTTAAACTATTACAACAACAAGAGCATGCAGAAGATGTTTTTAAAGAATTCTTAAATAAAAATAATAAACAGGCCACTTTACCTCCAAACTTACCTAGTAGTGTATTTAATGCTTTACCTAATGCTGCTGGTATTTATTATTTAAAAAATAAGAAAAACGACATTATATATGTAGGAAAAGCAAAAAACATAAAAAAAAGAGTATTAAGTCACTTTTATAGTAAAGCTCAAAAATCTTTAGATATGGTACGGGAAACCGCCAATATTGATTTTGAATTATCTGGTAGTGAACTCATTGCTTTACTTATGGAAGATGCTGCTATAAAGCACCATTTTCCTCAATACAACAAAGCATCAAAACGTACTCCTAAAGGGTATTCTATTTTTAGTTATCAAGATAGAAATGAAGTTATGCATTTGGCAATAAACACTACTAAATCTACACCTAAACCAATTATAACTTTATATAGCATTCGAGACATTAGATTATTTTTAGAGTACATTTGCGAGCAGTTTAATTTGTGCCCTAAATTCTGTCATTTACAAGAGGGAGTAAATACATGTTCTCATCATGTTATTACAAATTGCAGAGGTGTTTGTAGTGGTGAAGAATCTATAGAAAGTTACAATGAACGTGTTACTAATGCAATTTGCAATATTATAAATAAAAGTCAGGATCGTATTATTAAAGAAAAAGGGAGAACTCCTGAAGAGGAGGCTTTTGTTCTTATAAAAAACGGAGCTTATTTAGGTTATGGTTTTATAAATAAAGATGAACAAATAACACATGAAGAGCAATTAGAACCTTTTTTAATTAAACAAAAGGACAATAGTAATGTGCAAAGTATTTTAGCTAGGTTTATGTAACTAATAAGTACGTATTACAGACTTCTTATACTGTTTTTAAACTTTCTCTTTAAAATAATACTTTCCGATAGAGAAAGTGAAATATTTAACTCCATCATACATAAAATCTTAAACAACTTCTAGTTTATCAAAGTCACAAATAAAATCAAATATTTACCTTCTACTATTATTAATCAATAAACTTCTCTAAAACTATCTTCATTAGATTCTTAAAACTACTCTGGTGTACTTAAACTTTAAATGAAGTATTTATACATTCAAAAGTAGTGCCGTGAAACCCAAAAATATTTATTACTTTTCCAACTTTCAAAACTATAATTACTATGTATACTATTCATTTTCTGAATTTCCTTTATCCTACTTGAATTAATAACTCGCATGGCATATAAAATTCAAACCCTTTTCCTGATAATGGATGAGCTTCACATTCTTAATCATTTGGTAATGCTAGTTTAGCTGGCATACATCTCTAGAATTCTACTAGAGCTAGAGATGTATTTTTATCACTAGATGTATCTATCATCTCCCTTAGTTACTTTTATTTTAGTAATATCATTCAAATCTATATCAATTACTATGACACCAGAATCACCATAACATATTAAATGATGGTCTATTATCGGGTTAGAAAAGGTAAAAAAGATAGCCCAGTTTAAATCGCCTTTTAAATCTGTTGACGCTATATAACCTTCGTTACCCATACCTCCATCTCCAAATACAATTTTTTGGTTATCGTATTCAAAAGCACCATGATAAATATCTACTTCTGTCCATATATCATCATCGTATTTTATAATATTATCAAAAGTAGTATCACATAAAGGCGACCAATACTGTTTTGTTTCTCCATTATTTGGGTCGTAAACACTATAAGTACTTGCTATGGTAAACGTTCCATCTCCGTAAGTAATACAGTCAAAACCTGGTAGCCAACCTTGTTTCCATTTTTCTTGTATTATTTTATGCTTCTTCATTTTCTAAAAACTCTAATTCTTCAAAATCTATTACTTTTATCTCCTGCAAAAATCGTTTAGGTAGTTCATTTATAAACTGTTGTATTTCTTTCTTTTTTTGAGCTACAAAATAAACGCTATTTAATTTTTCAACCTCTATCTTTTCAGGTTTCATAGGTAATAATGCTTCATTAAATGAACTACATAGTTGGTGTTTAAAATGAATATAACCTTTAGTTGTTTCAAAACTTACAACTGCACATATAAAATGAGGTTTTATAAATTTATAAGACCATTCATAATTATCAAAATCTAAGTCTAATCGCCATTGTCTATTACCTCCCCAACTAGAATACTCATATCTATCAAGAATAGGCAACGGATGGTTAAATTGTCGTTCTTTTAAAATTAACTCATATTGAGATGTTATATCCTCTTTTATAACTGCAAAGTGCTCTCGTAATAATTCGTTTATTTCTTTATAAAACAAAGTATTTTCTACAACTGCTACATTTTCATTTATTTTTATGGTCTTTACCCAACTCTTATAAACCCAATCATCATCTGTTAATAGTTGATGTTCTTCACAATCAAAAGTTTCTTGTACATCTAATATATCGCCTTTATCCATTGCTTCTTTTGTCCAAATATTAAATAAATCTGTTTTATCGTTTAGCGAGGTTAACTGTTCTTTTATATTTTTAAAACAGTACAAACTCCCAAACATTCCTCCTCCATACGGACTATAATTAGAGTATTTACAACTTAAACAGGTTTTTAAATAAATGTTTACTGGCAATTGTTTTTGCAAGAGTATTAAAGCATCTTCCATCCATTCTAACTTCTTATTAACCGTATATGTATCAGAAGAGATTTTGAGTGTTAAACCAGTGAGCTCGTGATCTAAACCTTTTATAGTTGTGTCCTCTCCCACCACTATATTAGCTACTAAACTTCCTGTTGAAATTTGGTTAGATAATGCGTTATAAAATTGTATTGGATAGGTAATAGTTAATAAAAAATTGGTAATATCTCCAGAACCATCAGCAAACATTTCATAATCAAACTTGTCTTTATCTATTACCTCTGCAGCCAATTGGTCAAAATCTCCTCCGTAAAGTTCTATACCTCTAATAGTCGTGTACAATAATCTTCCATCAGATTTTACTATGATGTCTCCCGTTCCTCTTTTATCTTTGTATGTGGCTTTATATTTTCTCACAAAATTTATTTTTCAATTTTATACGGAAAACCTATATCTCCAACCATACTTTCTTGTTTATTTTTTAATAAAGTTAGTTGAAATTCAAATGTAGCTTCCTTTACACCTTCTTCTTTAATAAAACCTCCTAAAATGGTAACAGCATAATAGCCGTTAGCTATGTCTATTTTTTGTCTAACACCTTTTTTTACTGTTTCTTTTAAGCGTTTTATTCCATTGTTTTTAGTCCAATTCTTTAAGTAAGGTACCGTTACTAAACAAAGTTCGTTATTAATTATATGTAATACATAACCTTCTCTTTTAAACAAAAGATTACTTGTTGATACTTTAAAAGGTGAAACTTCATTATTTACATTAAATAAAACTGTATAAGGTTGGTTAATAATATTAACCATAGGAATCATTACCCCTTTTTTAGTTGCTAGTTCAGCACTTTCATTAGTAGTAAATTCCTGAATTAAGTCATCTCCTAAATTATTTTCTTGTTTAAAACGTAATAAATTACTTGGATCTGTCAAGAAAAAATAATCCCACGTATCGTTTAAACATTCAGTAAATTTTATCATTTTCTTAATCTTATCATTTAACTTGAAAAAATATTTCGTATACCCTCAATAATTTTCCAACAAGTATCTTTATCTAAGCCTTTTGGTCTACTTACTTTCCAGTGACCCATGCTTGCTTTTAATGTATCACTTAAACTAAGAAGTTGGTACACTAATTCTTTTTCAATTACTTTCTTATCCGTATAATACTCTTCTAAATAACTCAATGCTTTTAAAAATTCTTTAATTCGTTCTTCTTCAACATCAAAGCTCATTCTAAATAAAATCAGTAAGCCTTTTTTATTATGGTACTCATTATGTATTAATTTTCTAGCGTCTTCTACAGTCATTTTTTAAGTTTTTTATATGTGTAACCTACCATTATTATAAACCCAATTAAAGCTATAACCCCATACACTTCTTTTGTCTGTTCGTAATAAATCACACCCTCTCTAGCAGAAAAATACACTCCGTTTTCGTTGTAATCTAGACTTGCAGTTTGGATATACATCCAACTACAGAAAAAGGTTACTACTACTAATATTACTATTGCTATATAACGTATATATTTCATTTGCTTTTATGAATAATCTTCAGGATCTTCCCTGTACTCTTGTAACTTTCGTTTATAGCTTTTTATAAACTTTTCTTTTTCTTGCTTGTTCTACTTACCAGAGTTTTCTATATCTGGTGTATCTCCTAACGATATGATTCCTTTTTGTTTTAGTTCTTCTTCTTCAGGTTGACACTCATTTAATGCCAATAACAAATACTTAGGCATATGGAAACGTAGTCCTTTTGCATCAAAAAATGATAATGAGCTACTACATATATACATATTTTCAATAGCAATATTCTTCCAATCATCCACCTCATCCTTTCGTCGTAGTTTTTTGCACTCAAAATCACTTAACCTATCATCGTGACCTTGTGCTTCCCATAGCCCGATGCCATCTTCTAATTTTACATTTTGAAAAGCATTTCTAATAATTACAATAAGTTGTTCTTTACCAATCATTGAAAAATAATTATTATATTATTTCCACCTATTAGGATTTTCTATTACCAAACTAAAAGAGGTGATATGAAAATCGTTAGCATTTAATCCGTCAACATCATCTATATTCTCAAAGGTAAGCTCAATACCGCTAGTCAATCGTAATAATACACCTAGATTATCTGTCTTCTTTTTATAATCAATATTATGCTCATTTAATTTAGTTAATACATATAAAAGATTGAGTTTACTAATATCTTCAAAAAACCATTTGTTGAGTTTTATATCTTTTGTGTCTGCCAATTTCCCTTCGTACCAATAATCTGAAAATATTAAATACAGTTCTTTATTTTTAAAATGTAACTCTATTCCTCCATAGGTCCAGATATTAACCTCTTCTGTTAAAAAATCTGAATCATAACAATCTGGATCAGGAAAATTATTAATTATCCATTCTTTGGTTTGCCCTAGTTTTAAGTAGTCAAACTTTCCTGTTTTAAAAAACTCTAAAAAGTCTATCTCTATTGGTTGTTTTAGTTTCATTTTACTTTTAAAATAATCTTTCGAATCAAAGACTTATTAACTCCAATTATTCCCAATTCTAAAATGCCCTCTTGGCATACCTAAAAACAAGGCTATTTCTGGTTTATTTAACTGACTCAGCAACTCGTCTTCATTAGCTGCATTACTATCTAGATTGACTTCTTTTATATTAGTTAACGAATTTAAAACATCTATTTTTTTAATATTATTAGCGAATAAATTAAATAATTCTAGCTTTTGAAGCTCTTGAATACCTTCTAAGTTTTCTAGTTCATTTTCTGACAAATCTAACTTTACCAAGTTGGTTAATTTTTCGATACCATTTAATTTAGTAATAGAGGTCCCAGTAATAGCTAACTCTTCTAAATTAGGAATTGATTCAAAACAGGTTTCAAGATTAACTTCACCTTGAGTATAAATCCCTAATATTTTCAGCTTAGGTAAACTTCCTAACTTAATGTTATTTGTATTAAATATTTTAAGATACTCTAAATTAGGAAAATGCTCTAAATATTTTATTTCATAATCCTCTGAAAGCTCTAACTTTAACTTTCTTAAAGATGGTAAAACAGGTAGTGTATTTACATTAATAGAATCTTCTAAAGTTAAATATTCTAATTTTTGCAACTTACTAATATCATCTATTTTACTATCACAATCGAGTATTAAGCGCTTTAGATGTATTAAATCACCTAGATCTTTAAAATGATATTTATCTGCTCCTATTAGCACTAAAGATTCTAGTTTTTTTAATTGAGCTAAGCTAACCGTTATACGCTGTGTGGGTTCGGGTTCAAGTGATATATATACATATAATCTAGATAAGTTTTCTAAACTCATTACATTTCGCAACTCATCTTGAGAATGTACATCCCATAATTTTAAGGACTCTAGCGCTGTAAATTCTTTTATGAGCCCTAAGTCTTTCACCTCGTCTTCTTCAATTTCTAACTTTTTCAACTGATGCTTTAAAGGCAGTAATGCTTTTAAAGTCTCTAAGCCTTTATATTGCATATAAGTATCAAACTCGAGATGATCTAATGCTGTAAAATACTTTAAGTCATCACTACTTGTGAAGTGAGAATGCTCAAAACGGATGGTTTTTATTTGAGAAACAATGTATTTAAAGTCTTGTAAAGTAACTGAACTATGAAGAAACGTTAGCTTATTTAGCTGTGTGAATTTCTCTATACTTTTAGTTGAATTACTAACGTACTGATTAAATGATATACTTTGAATATAAGGTGCTAATGAAGCTAAATTTTCTAAATCTACAATCGCTTTTTCATTCTGATGGTCTTCTCCTACCGCACATTCTTCTATATAAAATGTAGAGGACGGATTTATAGGAGTTTCTTTATCTTGAATCGTTGTTTTTGAATTTATTTCTAACTCTTCTAAATATGGGAGTTTAGTTAAGTTTGCTATGCTTCCTATTTTACAGTCATACAATCGTATTCCAGATACTCCTTTAGCCATTGGTATAAAAAAGTCAATATCTTCCACCTCCATTTTGGTTAGAGTTAACCACGTATAATTTCTATCTGGACGAGGGTCATACACCACATTTGTATCTGACGCTATAATTTTCACCTGATCTAAACGTAAATCATATAGTCTAGGGAATTTGTTAACTTCATAAAAATTATGCAGTGTACAATTGGTAATAAACACGTGACCTAGCTCTTTTGCTATGGGCATAAACATACTTAAATGTTGTATTTCCATATTCTTCAGATTGATTTGTAATAGCTTATCTTCTAAAGCTACTTTTGGGATTTTATATGGATAAAACTGATTTAAATCTTTAATAACAACATTATCTAAAGTAAGATTACAAAGTCCTTTAAAATTATATATATCAGCAAAATGACTTATTGTACAGTTAATAAGTGTTAAGCTATGTAAATGCTTAGAAACACAATCTAACACACTAATATTTTCAATATTTAAATTTTGTAGTGTAAGTTTTGAGACAGTATTATCTTTAATCCAAACATTATAAGTGTGCACCTGATTTTTATTATCGTAATCGTGCTTTTCTAGAATAATACCTAGTTGTTTTTCTATATGTTTTATTGATGTGTTCATTGATTTTCACTTATTATAGAATGAAATAGACATACATTTTTTTTAATTATTAAGTTATTACTTAACTTTTTGTTACACAAATTGCATTATTCCTAAAATAACAGACAAAAGAATCAAAGCTATTTGTATTAGAATACGCTTTGATTGCAAATTAGCTATATCACTTCTTCTTTACCTCTCACTCTTATTATGTTTTATACTGTTTATTGCTTGTTCTCTAATAAACTCTATATTGTTGGAGCTTTCAAGTTGACGAGTTAACAACAAACTTGCAGTATCATTTTTTCTTCTTAGTATGTCTATTTGCTCAAAACTATTTTTCCAAATATATCCTCCAATTCCTAGAGCAGTAATTAAAAACAAAAGCATTAATTTAAATCTAATCCTTTTCATATTGAAATCATTCTGTACCTTTTCAATTTATTCTGCAGTCCTTTCTTTAATTGCCATCATTATAACATCTCTAAAATCAATTTTTGCTCTTTTAGTTAATTCTATTACTTCAGATAGTTTCCCTTTTGCTAGATATAAAATAGATAATCTTGTGCTTTTTAAATTGTCTTCAGATTTGGCCATCACGTGATTCAAACCAATAGAAAACAACTCCTTAATTACAGTACCTCTCAGCTCTTCTTTAAAATCTTCATTTATTATTTTAAATACTCCTTTATCCATAAATATTATTCTTCTTCAAATTCACTTAACATTAATCGATAAAAACCTTCTATTCTTTCTTTTTCTTCTTCATTATAAGCATCAAGTTCCATTGTTAATTCTTTAGCTTTTTGTAATGAAATATTCTGATTAGCTTGTACAAAAGCAACACACCCTAAAAAGGATAAACCATTATTTTTAAGTGCTGCAACTTTTACAGAAAGTTGTTCTGCTGTTTCATATTTCTGCTTAGCTGCTTCTTTTTTAATATCCTCTATTTTCATTTACTCTTTTTATTTAAATAGATAACTTTTAATACAGCTCTATTTCCCAATCTTCATATGGTGGTTCTACTGTAAAACTAGGATCACAATACGAACGAATATAATCTACAGCTCTTTTCTCTGCATACTTAGCATTGAGTACTTCTCCATTTTCATCTAACTCTATTACATTAGCAAAAATGGCAAAGGCTTTTTCTATAGCACTTGGTTCTTCTCCATAAAGCTCCAAGTAATCTATTCCTTTTAACTGGTAATGAGTGCCACTTGCCATAAAGTAGGCAAAGGTTCTTAAAGCTCCGCTAAATGATTCACTTAGTTTCATTGATTATTGTTTTCTTTTAATACTAGTCTGTTATTTTTATAAATGTATTTAACATTATTATTTTTTATAATCCTATCTTTTGAACCTGGTTCTACAACTAATGAATCTGATTTAAACGTAAATTCTAAAACACCACTCTTCTCATTTATTTCTACAATATTTGCTATATAAGCTTCTTCATCTTGGTCTTCACTATACCCTTCAACATCTAGTGTTCCAATATTTATAATATTTCCGTTTTCAAAAATAAATGCATCTCCTCCAAATGGATATTCATATGCTAATTGGCAAATAATGAGTACTTTATTAGATTCATCGCTTTTGTAAAAATGTGGTTCATAGAGATAAACATCTCCCACTCCTTGAGATTTATACACCATTTCATTTTCTCCATTTAAAAGTAAAAGTCTATTTCCCCAGTCTTGTTCTGTATCTGGCGCTACGGTTTTAACTTCTACTGGCTCAAAATTTCCTGATAAAACTTTAAACGAACCTATTTGGAATGCTTGATTAATACTAAATCCATCTATTTGAATATTATTTACTTTTTGAGGTTTAAATTCAGAATAGGAACTACGCTTTTTTACACTTTTATCCCCCTCATCTAAAAGTTCTATTTTTCCGTTGGTCTTTATTTCAAATTGTTTTGTTTCAACTTTTTTTTCGTCTATCCAAAGTATATTGTTTATTGTTATTGAATTATGTTCAATTTTAGATTCGATTTTAGACATTCCTTCGGCAATTTCATCATATGCCACCACTTTTGAATCAATAATATTTCCTTTCAAATCATAATTAATGAGTTGAGACTCCATTTCATTATCGCCTTTTTTAATTGTAATAACTGCTGTATAAAAAACTTCAGACACCTTAATTCTATATAAAGCAATTGCTTTAAAATTATGAGTGTCTTTGTAAAAATTAGGGTATAACTCTAAGATTTTAAACGCTTTTACATTTACATCGTTAAAATCCTCTGGTTCAATAAAACTGTCAAAATTAGTGTCCTCAAAAATGGGTGGCTCTATAAGCTTAGCTTTATTTATTTCTTTAAAAAAACTATTGGCTTCTTGTATAATTGTATTTGTTTTTTGCGCTTCTAATGGCTCTATAGTATCTGGTGCTTTAACTGGAACCTCTACCTTTTGTTCCTTGTTTTTAACACAAGAAATAAAGAGTATTAATATAAAAAGATAAATGTACTTCATTATTTTATTTATAAATTTCACCATTATACTTTAATACTTTTGCTGTTTGATTTAGCTTTTTTTCTATTGGATTACAGTCTCCATTTTCATCTTCATTAAAAGATCTTTTGGCACTTATACTATTAACTCTAATATCGTAATAACCATTAGTATTTATATGTATTCCTGATAGCTTATTCTTCATTATTTTAAAATTAGCACCACAAGCATTTTTGCTTACGTTAACTTCTCCTATACTCTCATAGATAGTATAGTTGTCTAGTACTTTTTTCAACCTGTCATCTTCTTTTATAAACAGTGACAAGTTTTCTTCTTCATACGGACTGGGCTGTGAGTTATTTCTAAACCTTACAATAACTCCGAATGCTGTTTTTGTTTCGTTTAATTTATGTGTAGTAGTATCAACTCTAACTTCATCTATAAATAATGCATCAGAAACCCATCCGTTTTCAATAGATTTTTCAGAAAAATAGTTTTTAATCTTTCCAGTAATTGAATTGGCTATTACAATATGACTCGTATAACGCTCTCTATCTTGGTCATCTATGCTCTCTTCTTCTGCAAAAACCAAAATGGTTTCATTTAAATAATCTTGTGGAGATTGTATATAATATAGATGAATTTCAGATTGATTAAGTTGCAATTCTACTAAGACCTTATTTACCAAAAGGTCTTGTGATAGTATGAGCTTTTGCTGATTAACCACTGGGCCACAAGAAACAATCATCAACAAGAGTACAGTATTTAATATCTTCATTTCTTTTTAAATCATATCAATTACTTTTTCTAGTAAATAATGTAGTACAGCAACAAAAACTGAAATCACCAACAATACGCTAAACCGAATTAGCATTGAGTTTTTCTTATTTACCAACTTTTTTCTAAGGTAAAAAACATCTAAAATTACGAATAAAAAAGCGATTACTAGCCCAATAATTGATCCAACAAAAATTATACCGTGACCATAAAAAACAAATAATAAGAAATCTATTCCTTCAGTAGCTAATTCATACGGTTTTATAATAAGTGTTAAATAAGAAATTGCTATGAATATCGATACAATACACCATAAGATATACTTTGTTAGCTGTTTAACCTTTTTCAATCTAAAAATATTGTTACAATATTTAATCATTCCAATATGGTTTTAAAACGCTTTTAAAATGTTTTTCTAAATCTTTTAACCCTAAATTAGATGAAAGCCAATATACTATCAAATACAATTCGTATTGAAATAGCTCGTCTGATTCGTATGAGTTGTTTTTTATGGTTTCCATAAAGTTTTCCATTATTTTATCCTCATCTTTATCATCATGGAAATACTCTAAATCAAAATAATACTGTGCTAAAATTAAATCTTGAATAAATGGTATTTGTTGATTTAATTGATTCAAATATGAATTATACTCCTCTTCTGAACCACCCCATTTTGGTGATATAAAAGAGAAGTAATTGAAATGAAGTGCTACATTATCTGAATAGTTTTTAACTGTATTCGTAAACAACTCATGAACACTTTGCCTGTCTATATCAAGAGATTTATAAATTTTTAATAATGATGATACACAATTAGGATAGAAAGAGGTTGAGTTTTTATCTATTGTTACTAATAAATCTCTAGCTTCTCCTAAATGTTTTTTAAAAGCAACTTGTTTTTGATTAGAAACCGTATCTATTGTACCGCGACCTCTAATTTCCCAAGCTTTATGAATAAGCTGGTATGATTTTATGATTTTAGGTAACGTATTATTAGACTCTTTAGCCATCCATTCTTCACTTATCACCGGTTCACCATATTGTCCTAAACTTTTAAAAGCAAAAGCACGATAGCTTTCATTCATCCCCTTAAGAGATTGCTCTACATTATTAAATTGTTTAGCATTAAAATAAGCTATTAACTCTTTTAATTTAGGGTTATTTAAATGACTAGTCATTTTAAACTTGTATTTTCCTATTTTATTAATAAGATTATCTATGGGACTAAATATTCCGTATTTATCTAAAAAGTATAAGACTCCGAATCCTACTAATATCCATTTTATTATTGGGTATTGACTAAAAAAATTCATTACAATGTAAGGATGTTTATTATTAACTACTGTTCTAATATCCTTAATATTTCAAAAAACAACACCATATTGTTTGGCTCAAATGTTGACTTTGTGACGAAATCATTTAAAATAGTGATGAAATAAAAACCCATAAACCACTTCCTAAACGAGCAGGAAGTTTAAATTATTATTTTTGTTAAAAAATAGTTTGAGTAGATACTTTACACATATCATTTGCGGACTTTTATTTAGTTTTCATAGCCTTAGCCATGCACAATCGTACATCTATAAAAATTTTGGTGTAGATGAAGGATTACCAAGTTCTCAAGTGTACGATATTTACCAAGATACATATGGATACATATGGCTGGCTACCGATAAAGGTATTGCTCGCTATAATGGATATGAATTTGAAAACTTTACAACAAAAGAAGGATTACCCGGAAATACTGTTCTGGATTTTTATCCCCAAAAAAATGGCGATGTATGGTGTTATGATTTCCACAGTCAAAGCCTATTTTACTTTAATGAAGATTTTAATGGATTCAAACTTTACCAATACAATTCGGTATTAAAAGGAAACTTAGATAATAATTTCATCGTGAAAAGTCTTGTCATCGACGCCGAAAACACTTTACACATTGGAGGCTACAGAATTAATGGCATAGCCAGTATAAGCCGTGAAGGAAAGGTTTCTTTTGCTTATAAAAAGCAAAATAAAGAAGTTAATAGCTCTGGAAAGGGCGGAGTTAAAATAGGTGTTAATACTAAAAATAATTCGTTTTTTTCGTCATATGACAATCCTATTACTGATAAAGATATCATTGTACTCAAACACGATAACAATCCTTTTTCCCGAATGGATGTGAGAAAAATTAACGATACGTCGTATGTCTTTATTGATTTCAAAATTGGTCTTGTCTTCAACAAAAAAACAATAAGACCGAGTCAATTTTTGAAAAATCCTATTGGCATCAAACGCGTGACCGATAGCACGTACTTTGTGGGTTATTATGGAGGTGGAGCTTCTATAGAACATCTTAATGGTAGCACCTTAGCTTCTTTTTTACCCAAAAAATCGGTCAGTAATTTTTTAATTGATCATGAAGGGGGATATTGGTTTACTACACTCTATAATGGGGTGTTTTATATAAAAAACCCTTCTATTCAAACGTATTCAAAAGATTTAATTTCATCGTTGGTTAAAGATGATAAAAATCAACTTTTTTTGGCTTTTAACAACAGTGATATTGCTACTCTAAAGAATAACAAACTTAAATTTTTACACAAAGGGCAAAATAATGATCCTGGAAAAGTTGAGTTCGATCCATTAAACAAAGTCGTATATGGCTTATCAGACTACTATAAAATAATTAACCTGAATAGTAAAAAAACTGTAACGGTATCGGCTAACAACCTCCCTGAACAAATGGGACATCCATTATTTTCATCCTCGTCAAGTGATTTTACTTATCTCGATAAACATCAAAACATCAATAGCATAAAAAAAGAAAGGATACTGGATGTTGCTTTTTTCAACGATACGATACTCGTTGCAGACTCGAAGGGATTAATGCAGTTTCAAAACAACAGTTTTAAAGTGTTTAATGAGCACAAGCTTCTACAAAATAGGATAGATGATATTGATGTCCATAAGAACACATTATACTTGGCTACACAAGGTGATGGTGTTGTTGTTTATGGCGATTCTATTTTTAACATCGCAAAAAAAAACGGACTTACTAATGATGTTATAAAAGAAATCCATGTAGAAAATGATTCAACCTTGTGGGCCTGCACACATACTGGGGTAAATAGAATTCGTTTTCTTTCTGATTATGACTATGAAATCACAACTATTACCAAAGATGATGGTTTGTTGAGTAACGACATTAATGACCTTGAAATTACAAATGATACGGTATGGGTTGCTACAAGAAAGGGGCTTTGTTTTTTCAACAAATCCCTTTTAAATCAAAATAAAAATCAAAGTATACAGTCGCTCCTCTTAAAGGAAGTTTTGGTAAATAATGAACTCATTCAAAACGAAAGTTTAAGGTTGCCCTATGACCAAAATAATATTGGATTTAAACTGCAAGCAATATCGCTTAAAAACCCAAAAAAAATCAACTATAAATATCGCTTAAAAGAAGTCGACACCAACTGGTCGGTTACTGCTAATAGAAAAATTAGTTTCCCTTCTTTATCTCCTGGAACCTATACTTTTGAAGCCAGAGCTGAAATTCAGGATACTGCCAATTCGCATGCTACGCATTTTAATTTTACGATCAATCCACCATTCTGGAAAAGTTGGTGGTTTTTAATTTCGTGCTTATTATTTGCTTTAGGGTTACTTTATTTATTCTTTAAAATTAGGGTTTTAACTTATAATCAAGATGTTACAAGAGAATTAATTAGGCTAATCATTAAACGCTTAAAAAGAGATGAGAAGTATTTAGATATTAGGATGAATGGCGAAGACCTTAAAGTCCCTACGACCGATATACTCTATGTTAAATCTTCTGGAAATTACCTAGATATTATTACTGCAGCTAAAACCTATACCATTCGTTGTAAAATAGGTGACTTTATTGCTACTACGCCTGATACTTTGGAATATTTAAGGGTACACCGTTCATATATTATAAGAATTGATAAAATAACAAGCAAATCTAAAAAAACTGTTCGTATTAAAGACAACGTAATTCCTGTTGGCGAAACTTACCTAAAGGAATTAGATAAAATTCAGTTCTAATTAAGCTAACAGTTTAAAAAATAAAAACTCAATTACACTTATACCTATCATTTCCATTTTTCACATGTTTTAATTTAAAATTTTCATCACTATTTTAAGAGGTATTTATCACAAACCTAGTATTTGTAGTACTTGAAACAACTAACATTAAATACTTTTGATTTCATAATTAACAATAAAAAAGCATTACACAAATCATCCGTTAGGTTTACAGTAAACTTTTAAGTTATTAAACAAACATTAACCTTTAAAAAAATAATATGAAGTACTCTTTTACATTAATAAAAGCTTTATTAACAGTAATAATATTACCACTATTTAGCTGTAGTAGTGATGATAATAATAATCAATCTAATGTTATCAGTCTAGAAAACTTAACAGTAGCTATAGATGAAAACCCTGCCAATGGTCAAGTAATAGGGAATGTTGTAGCCACACAAACTGTTGGCGGAGCAACTCTAGCATATAACATAGATTCTCAAACACCAACAGGAGCTTTAGATATTATCTCAAGTACTGGAGAGCTTTCAGTAGCAGATAATACACTATTCGATTTTGAAACTAACCAAACAATTACGGCAACTGTCTCTTTAACTGGAGGTGCAAATACAGCTACGGTTACTATTAATTTGAATAATCTACCAGATTTGTTAGTAAACTATACAGAAACAATTAGACCCGATGCCACGGCAGGAATGGATGCGTTTCTTGGTTCTGCAGGTCCAGATAACAACTATGGTACTCATTCAGATTTTATGTCAAATAAATTCTCAGCTGGTATTGTAAGAAGCTTAATCCGTTTCGATTTTTCAAATATTCCTACTACTGCAACTGTAAATAGTGTAAAATTATCTTTATACTCTTATAATTCTCCTAGTAATGGTAGTCATTTTATTGGGAAAGGAGAAAGTTACTTAGAAAAAGTAGATAGCAGTTGGGATGAATCAACAGTTACATGGAACAACCAACCAACAAGCTCTACAGTAAACCAAGTAACTTTAGATAATGCTGAAAGTACTATTCAAGATTATTTAGATATAGATATTACAACTACAGCTACAAATATGATTGCTAACCCTTCAGAAAATCATGGTTATATTATTAAGCTAGTTGATGAAACATCTAGTAGTAATAAATTAGTTTTTGGATCTAGTGACAATCAAGACCAAGATTTACACCCTAAAGTTGTTGTAGAATATTCTGTTTATGAGTAAAAAAAGACTTTTGTTATTTTTTTTAACCAAACAGAACATAAATATTAACCTAAAAAATATTCAATGCATACAACAATTACTATTAAAAAACAGTATAACACTTTAGATAGTTTATATAACTATTTAAAAACAGCTTCTAACTATGATTGCTCTAAAGAATATGACATTTGGGAACACAGATTAGATGCTATTGGCCAAATGGAACAGTGCTTAGTGCTTAAAAAAAGTAATATGCACGCTGTAAAAGCTTATTTTACAAAAGACAATACTATTAAAATAGACCATATTATACCTAACAAAATGATGCAGGCTTATTTTGGTAAAAGTCAAAAAATGCATAGAAATTTTATAGAAATTATAACTGGAAGTATTACTCAAAATTTACTTGCAGGTTCACAAAATAAAGCTTTTGAAGAGATGAAAGAAATATTTAATAAAATATCAGCTTAGCTAAAATTTAAACTATTAAGGTTTAAATTTTAGATATATTTAAAATATAACTAACTAGTGTTCAGACTCTGGAATTTTGCATTAAATTACAGAGTTTTTAATCATAATATTTTTTCATGAGGGTATTACTTTCCAATACAAAAATTAGCAAAAATATTTCCTAATAAATCATCAGTAGTAATTTCACCAGTTATCTCACCAAAATGAAATAAGGCTTGGCGAATATCTATGGCCATTAAATCGCCTGAAAGCCCCATTTCTAATCCAGATTTCACTTTATTTATTTCTTCAAAAGCTTTTAGTAGCGAATCGTAATGGCGGGTATTGGTTACTATAGTTTCGTTATTTCTTAATGCTCCAGTATTTACAAACCCTATCAGTTTTTCTTTTAATTCTTCTACTCCTTCTCCTGTTTTTGCTGACAATAAATGAAGGTTTTCTAACTCTGTTTTTAAAGTGTTTAATTCTGTGGTATTTAATGTATCTATTTTATTAGCTATAATAATTAGTGGTTTTAAAGGAAAGCGATTTTTAATTTTCTCAATTTCTACTTTAAGACGTTGACTTTCTGTTTTAAATTCTTCTGCAGAAAATAATAGCACTACCACTTGTGCTTGTTCCATTTTCTCAAAGGTTTTTTTAATCCCTATACTTTCTACAACATCTTCTGTATCACGAATTCCTGCGGTATCTATAAAGCGAAATCCTATACCGTCTATAACCAATTCGTCTTCAATAGTATCTCGGGTTGTTCCTGCTATATCACTAACTATGGCACGCTCTTCGTTTAATAAAGCATTCAATAGTGTAGATTTACCCACATTAGGTTCTCCAACTATGGCAACAGGTATTCCATTTTTAATAACATTTCCTACTGCAAAGGAGTCTATTAATCGTTTTAATACAAAACTTATACGTTCAACTAATGCTTTAAATTGAGAACGGTCTGCAAATTCGACATCTTCTTCTGCAAAATCTAATTCTAACTCTATTAGTGAGGCAAAATTCATTAATTCTTCACGAAGCTTAGCTATTTCTCCAGAGAAGCCTCCACGCATTTGTTGCATGGCTATTTGGTGAGATGCTTCATTATCGCTTGCTATTAAATCTGCCACAGCTTCTGCTTGGGATAGGTCTAATTTTCCGTTTAAAAAGGCTCGTAAAGTAAATTCTCCTGCATTTGCCATACGACACCCTTTACGCAACAATAATTGTATTATCTCTTGTTGTATGTATACAGATCCATGACAAGATATTTCTACTACATTCTCTCCTGTATACGAGTTTGGGTTTTTAAATATAGAAACCAAAACCTCATCTATTGTACGTTTATCGTCTACTATATGACCTAAATGTATAGTATGCGTACTTTGTTTACTTAATTGTTTATTCTCTTTTACAGATTTAAAACAGTTTTCTGCTATGGTTATAGCTTGTGGTCCAGATAAACGAATAATGGCTACTGCTCCTGCTCCAGATGCTGTTGCCAACGCTACTATAGTATCATTATTAATCATACTGCAAAAATAGTGAATTGCATTTTTATACTTGTGCTCTATTTTAGTGCTAAATATATTTTATATTAGGTTTTTAAACGCAAAAAAAGCCCATTAACATAATATGTAATGGACTCTTTTTATAACTATGTAGTTGTTATTTAATTATTTATGCCTTCCGGTAATTGCTGAGTAAATAAGAATGTCCCTACAGGTGGTCCTCCAAATACTGAGTTTGATGGATTATTAAAGATGTTATTTCTTATAATTAATACATCACTTGTTCCTCCTGCATAATAAGAAACTCCATCCATATTTATATCTGTTCTATAATAACCTAAAGAGCCATAGGTTGCTACTGGTGGTCCTCCAAATACTGAGTTATTTGGATCATTAAATACCTGACTTCGTATATTTGGCACATCTGATTGGCTTCCTAAATAATTTAATTGACCTTCTCCACTACTATCTCCAGACCACATTGCTACTACTCCATTTTGTATACCAAAGCTTGTTTGCGCATTTGTACCATAAGTTATCTGGTTATTAGCATCTGTAAAATTAACGACTGCAACTGTATTAGATAATGTTATTGCACTAGAAGTCATAATTCCTAAGTGATTTCTATGCTTGATTGTTACATAGTAATCATCTGCAGTAGCAATAAAACTTAAAGCAGAAGTTCCGTTTACACCTACCACATCTCCATCTCTTTGTAATAAAGCAGATGAGCTAGATAATGCAGAGGTATTGTCATTTTTATCTCTTAATTCTACCCAAACCCAATCTACAATGGCATCGTTACCTGTAACATTAAATACAGAAGCATTACAAGTAGCTCCATCTGTATAAGGAGAAGCTATAGGTATTAATCCAGCCACACGTAAGTCATCACGCATTAAGTTTCCTCCTCCATTATTTAACATGGTTCCTTGTAAAAATACTTTTGCAGAAAGATTAATTCTCAACTCTAAACCTTCATAAGGGCCTAAATCAACCGTACCATTTTCTACTCTATCTTTTCCACTTAAATCTTTTGTAATTCCAGAAGGCAATCTAGAGTTATTTCCAGCATCTATTGCTGGTGAACCAGCTAATAGCCTATAGTCACTACCTAACATTGGGTTATTTGTATTGTAGCTATCTATCATACTGTCTGCATAATTAGCCGAAGAACCGTATCCTGATACTGCCATTGAGCTGGTTCCTCCATTATTATAGACAATTGTATTGTTAAAATAAACTGGGTAACTGCTTGCACTTATTAAATCAACCGTAACCGCTTTATTGTTTGGTGAGATATTATTAGCTATGGTTGTATTAATTACACTCACAGTAGCAGCAGGTGTTGTACCTGAACTCCCCGAAGATTTTACAATTAATGCAGAAGATTCATTTGATGCTCCAGTTGAATTTTCAACAATTAAAGAATTAACAATATCACCGTAAGCTCTAATATTGTACTGTTGACTTCCACCATAATTTAAATTAGCAGATGCCAATGAATAATTATTTTTTATAATACAACTTATAAAATCCATATAAACCTTAGTTCCTGTTGCCCCACAAGGATTAAATCTACTAAATACAGCTGAGTTTGTTGCTGTATTATTTCTAACAATACTATTTTTTAATGATAACCAAACTTGTTCATTAGCATCTCCTGTGTGCGCATATATAGCTCCACCTGTTCTATGGTCATATTGGTTAGGCTTATAAGTACTACAACTAGCACTTAAACTTCCATTGGCATTCCCATCTTGAATAATAAAACCATCTAGAAACCCTAAATTTCCTCCTCCTAAATTTTTTACCGTTACAACATGATAAGCATTATCCTGTCTAGTAGATTCGGTTGGTAATAAATTACTATTGTCATCACCATTTAAATCGCCTGATAAAATTGTTGCATTTGTAGTATGAATTAAAGACATGTCTCTTTGGTCAACACTCACTTCTGTTCCTGCAAACCCTCCATATACTTTTCCTAATAACTTAACATTAAATGTAGCATTTCTACCTGTACCTGTTGGTTTATAAACTCCTTTAGCAACCCAAACTTCTTTTGAATTCGCTCCTGCATTCATAGCAGTTTGCAAATCTGTGTAGGCATCAGTCCAAGATGTACCATCATTATTTCCAGTTGCATTAATATCTACATATATTGGCAATTCAATAAAACTAGCTGTGACTGTTTTATTTGCGTCCATTACTATCGATGTTGATGGGTTAGTTCCTGAAACATCTCCACTCCAACCAGCAAACTGATAACCAGCATCTGGTATAGCTGTTAAGGTAACTATAGTTCCATCATTATATGTACCTGTTATTGAATTAGGATTTGGAGTAGTTGTGACTGAACCATTATTTGGGGTAGTGACTGTTAAAAAATATCTAGCCGGACCATTAAAATCTAATTCATAAGCTCCCATATCAACAGTTCCATTCAAAATACGGTCATTCCCCACTAAATCTTTGCTTACTCCTGAAGGGATTAATGAATTGTCACCAAAGTCAACACCAGGTGATATTGATTGTAACGTAAAATCTCCATTTCCAGCATCTGTGAATAATGGATCTGAATTTGATGTGTTGGTTAAGTTTCCAGAAGAAATATTTGAAAAACCATTTTCTCCAATTGAATTATTTACTAATACAGAATTAGGGAAACTTGTATGTCCACGATTTACATCTAAAGTTGAATTACCCCCAGAACCTGCATTACCATATATAATGCAATTGTTAATTGTAGCATTATGAGTACTATTTCCGTCTGTTCTATCACTCAATGCTAACGTACCTCTTTGAGAGCCTGATTGAGTTCCTATATCTATATTATTTGCAAATGTACAGTTTGTAATTGTAGTTGTTAAATTTGACCCTGTAGTATTTGCTCTAGCCCAGATAGAACTCCCTGTAAAACCTACAGTAGAAGCATTTACATCTTTTGAAGTATTATTTTCAAACAAACAGTTTGTAATATTTGCACTTACTATTCTGTTAGAATTAACTAATAAATATAAACCACTACCATACCTACTTAAGTTATTATAAAAATAACTATTCTCAATTGTCATTGTTGTATTTACATTAAAATATACACGAATAGCTCCTCCTGTTGAACCAACATTATTTTTAAATTGACAATTTCTAATAACAGGATTCTCAGAAGTATCTGAATATTGAATTGCCGAACCATAATTTAATGTACCAGATCCATTAGCCATACCGTTGTTTATTTGAAAACCATCTATAATAACATTATTAGCATTAACCTTAACTATGTTATAAGAATTATCAATCCTATCTGTGTTACTTCTAAAAAAGCCAAATATATTCCCATCATCTCCATTAATATCACCCGACAAAATGGTTGGATTAGCTAATACATTCCTATCAGAGATTAAATTTTCTGTACCATCAAATCCTCCATAAATTTTTAAATCGTCAATAGTTAAATTAAATGAATCTGAAGTTGATGTTCCTGGAATATATGTTCCAGAAGCTACCCATATTTCTGTTGTTGTTGATCCTGAAGCGTCTAATGCATCCGATAATTCAGTCATCGCATTAGCCCAAGAATCACCACTTCCATTTCCTCCAACTACATTTTTATTTACATAATACTTATTTAAAGGTTGCGCAATAGTATATTCCTTTACAGAAGTTTTACCATTATCCATATAAGATATATACATATTACCATTAACTGGGTTTATTTCCATATCCACAAAAAAACCTGAATCTGATGTCGATAATCCTGGAGAAGGTAATGTACTATTAATAGTTCCATTGTTATTAACCAAACTAAAAGAGAGATTTTCACCAGAATCTGAATACATTAAATAGTTCTTTGTTGGACTCAATCCTGCTCTTAATTCTACTATATCTTTAGTTGTGTTATAAAAACTAATCGGCGTAGCTGTATTGTTATAGAATACTAATATTTCTTTAGTATTACCGTTCTCTCTATACGAAGCGCCTAAGTTTTTGTTTTCTACACCAGAAACCCTATATATTCTTCTTCCTGATCCGCCTACATACCAATTAAAGCTACCTATACTAGTAACACCAACATTCCTTCTACCAATGGCATAGCTATTACCTGTATTAGTATAAGATAGAAAATAGTTATTGTAACTTACAAAATCATAATTTTGTACAGATCCCGAATTAGTAAAGATGATATTATCCTCAATTGCTGTGTTACTTAGCACCCCTCCAGGAAACTGAATGACCCTTAATTTTTGATTATTAATTTTCCCAGCTACTCTTACGTCTCCTGATGAATTAAATTGTATTTGCAATCTTGAGTTTACAAAATTATAATTGATATTTGTTCCTCTAGACACCCAATTACTTCCATTAAAACTATAAACATCCATTTGATTATCTGACGTTCTTCTGTATGCTATCCATGGCTCATTAGTAATTGGATTAAAATTTATGGCATGATTTGCTGAAGACTCGTTTGAAACAGCACTACCAACAGCAACCCAATTTGTACCATCAAACTTTTTTACATAAGATTTATTCCCATCTGACGCATCATTATGAATAACATAAATCTCACCAGTAACAGGATGAAAACTAATCGCTGAATTTGTAGAAGAGTTTGTAAACTGTGCGCTACCTACTTGGCTCCATTGAGCTAATGAAATATATCCACTTAAAATGAATAATAATAGTAATCTTGTTTTCATAATAGTACATTTATATAAAAACAAATATTATGAAAATAGCTTCGAGTAAAAATTTTAGTTAGTGAAATGCTGGAATTTATTAGTGAAATGCAAAAAGCCCGATTATTTAAAATAATTGGGCTTTTATAGTTCATTTTCATGAATTTAGATTCTTAAAAGGCTGTTTCAACTAATCTTAAAAATTCGTTTTTTTTGTCTCTAGAAATTGGTATTGTTTTTTTATTTTCAAGTACAATATGAAGTCCATCTTTTTTAACTAATTGATTCATAAATTTCAAGTTAATTAAATACGATCTATGTGGTTTGTAAAAAATAGATTTATCCTCTAATTGTTCAACAAAATATTTTAAAGTTTTACTTATCAATTCTATTTTCCCATTTTTTAAATAAACCTTAGTATAAACACCATCTGCTTCAAACATAATTATATCATCATGAGAAACAAACAAAATACCTTTTGGAACTTCTAATGCAATTTTATTTAATGACAATTGATTAAAAACCTTTTCTATATTTGATAATTTGTTATTAATATTATTTTTTTCGATAGCATATTTAGCTTTACGTACAGCACTTACTAATTCTTCACTATCTATTGGTTTTAAGATATAATCTATAGCCGAAAGCTTTAATGCTTCAATTGCATATTGATTATAAGCTGTTGTAAATATAATTTGAAAATTAACGGGTTCGTCTTTAAAGAAATTGATAATCTCTAATCCTGAATGTTCTGGCATTTCAATATCAAGAAAAACGATATCTGGATTTGTAATTTTTATCTTTTGCACTCCAGATAATAAATCTGATGCTTCGTCTAAAAAAGTAATTTCAGGACAATCCTCTTGAACTAGTGTTTTCAATACACTTCTTGCCTTATTTTCGTCATCAATAATTATCGCTTTCATAATGTCTATTTGATTGCAATTTCAAATTTACATTAAATATACTTTTATTATATATATTTTTAGTGAATGGTAATAAATCCTTAATGAATGTAAAAATTAATATTCTAAAGGTATTGAAATTTTAACTTTGGCACCTAAGGGTATTTTATCTTTATCATATAAATCTTGAATAGATAATTCTATTGGTAATTCCCTTGTTTTATTTATTAACTCTATTCTTTTTTTATTTGCCTGACTTGAAAATGATTTAGGCTTTAATGGTTTTTTACTATTTATATTTTCCGAAACAACTCTACCTACTCCGTTGTCTACAATTTCAATTTCTAACGTGTTATTATTTGTATGCTTTACAAACTTTAGATTTAATTTTCTATTTTCTTTTCTATGAAGCAAACCATGTTTAATAGCATTTTCAACATATGGCTGAATTAAAAATGTTGGTATAACCACCTCTTTAATATTTAATGCAGTATCTACATGAATATGATATTCAAAGGTGTTTTCAAACCTATCTTTTTCAAGCTCTAAATATATTTTAAGTACATTTAGCTCCTCCTCTAAAGTAATAAACCCTCTTTGGCTATGCTCTAAAAACATTCTAATTAATCTAGAAAATTTAACTAAATAATTCCTAGCCATTTTCTTTTCATTTTTAAGAATGTAATCTTGAATAGAATTTAAAGCGTTAAAAATAAAATGTGGGTTCATTTGAGAACGTAAACTTTCCAACTTTAAAAAAGTATTCTCTACTTCTTTTTGCTGTTTATCAATTTTAAGTTGTTGTCTTTCTTTTAGCTCTTTATTTTTCCTTTTAAAATAATAGTACATTAAAGAAATCACCAAAAAAGAAGAAACTATATAAAACCATAACTGCTCGTAAAAAACCCCTTTAACTTCAACTTTAATTGTCTTTATTTCTGATTTTAAGTTTCCGTCTAATGCTCTTAATTCAAATATATAATTTCCTTGAGGCAAATTATTATAAACTATAGAGTTGCTTTTTGAGGTTTCTTTTTGCCATTTTTTTTCTTTTTTATTTACCTGAGATAATCTATATTCATAATTGATGTTCTCTCTAGAGTTGAACCCATTAGTATTGTAATTAATTTGTAGTTGTTCGAAACCTGAGTTTAAACTCAACTCCTTTAAAAAATTTACTTCTTCACCATTAACAGTTATTAAAGTAAAATATGGGTCTGGTTTAAGAAAATCTATTCCATTAAATATCTTTGAAGTATTAAATGATATTACTTGTTTTTCTGTAGTAACAAACAATTCATCACCAATTAAATTTAAACCAACAAAATTATGAGATGGTAATCCGTCTTTTTTAGTTATATTTTTAAAACTTTTTGTTATTGTATTGAACTTTTGTAAACCACTCTCTCCAGCTATCCAAACCGCATTGTTTTTTTTATCAAATTCAATAAAAAAATTTCTGTTCGATAATAACCCGTTATTTAAATTAAAAACGTCTATTACTTTATTCTTTTTAATTTTATATAAACCATTTTTAAATGATAAACACCAAATTGTTTCCCCATCTATTGATTCTATATCTTTAATATAAATTGAGTTACCTTTATATTTTATTTCTTTTATATCATTTTCTTTTTTATAAAACACTAATCCCTTTACAGTGCCTATATAACCAATTTTACTTTGATTAGAAAAATAACAACTGTAAGACCTTACTCTATCACTAAAAGTATCGAATTTTCTATTTAAATTATAATTATCAAAAGTTGTTATCCCGAAGCTGGTACCTTTAGCTAATAGAACTGAATCATTATTCACAATACTGTGATCTTTAATTAATCCCGCTACTTTAATTTTAGAAATCAACGAAATTCTATTATTTCTATATTCAATCTTTTTATTTGAAAGTGCATTTTGATAAAAATAATGGTTTGTTTTTGGTTGATTAAATAAATATTTTATTTCAGAAACATTATCATCATAAATTGAAGTTGCTTTTTTTGATTTTGTATTAAATCTATAAAATTCTTTTTGTGTTCCAATAAAAAACAACTCATTAGACTTTCCTTTCATTACTTTTCTAATAGAGTTATATTCAGGACTTTTAAAGTCAATTTTCAAATTAAAATTAGGTATTAAAAATATCCCTTGGTGTAATGATGTAAACCAATAATTTCCTTGATTGTCTTTTATTACATCTGTAGCATTTATACTTTTTAAAAAATGATTTTCTAAAGTTAAATTACCTTTATTATACTTAGCTTGAAAAACACCTTTATCTGAAAGAATAAAAATTTTATTATCAATTAACTTTAATGTATAGATAAAAATATTATACCTGCTCAAGCTAGTATTTAGTAGCTTATATTCTTCTTTGGAAAAACTATTTAAACTATAAAAATTATTTTTTCCATTATTTTTTCTTAAAAATTGAATGTTTGATTTATTATCAATTTTAAGCACCTGATTTTTAACACTTGTAAAATTTAACTTATTTTTTCTTTTGACTTTAGTTTTTTGAAATGTATTGAGGTCCAATTTATAAATGGTATCTTTATATATAGAAATCAACTCATCGTTTTCAATTACATATTTAACATCAGAAGAGTAACTCATTTTTTTATTATCAAACAACATTTGTCTATCAAATTTGTCTACTATATAAATAAAAGCGTGTGAAGAACAAATTATCTTATTATCCACAATCTCAATCTCAAATAAGTCACCTGAAAAGTATTTCTTTAAATCAAGATATAATTCTACTTTGTTATTTTGAATTCTAAAAAGTTGATTAGCAAGATTTGTGAACCATAAATTACCCTCTTCATCTTCAGTAAGAGAAAATACTGACAAACCTACCTGTTCTGAATGAGAATAAAATTTATACTCATTTCCATCATATCTATATAAACCTTTATCTGCAGCTAGCCAAACAAATCCTTTTTTATCTTCTAAGACCTGATAAAACTCCTTATCTGGTAAACCATCTTTTTCTGTTAAATGCACAGAAACTGGTTCTTGTGCCAACAAGACATAAGAAAATAAATAAATAATAAATAAAATATTTTTGCTTAAAGTAAAATTCACAAATCAAAGCTAAAAAAAAGACTTAAAAATAAATAAATTATTTAATAAATGTATCATTATGAACTGTTGCTTTCTAATTCTTAAAGAGAAAAAACAATGTGGAATTACTACATTAGCTTGGACATTTAGTTGAGTGACTTTTTTACTAGTTATTATATTTACAATTATGAAAATAAAATCGAAGCATTACACCTTATAGTTCAAACAAAAAGCAGTAGAGTTAAACTATGCTAAAGGCAATGTTAAACAAGTTTGTTTAGACTTAGATATTATTCCTTCTGTATTATATTGTTGCCGTAAAGAATTAAAAGATTATGTAAAAATAGTTTTCCTGGTCGTGGTAAGCCTAAATTAACTGATGAACAAAAAGAAATAGCTCGTTTAAAAAAAACTAAACTAAAACGTGATATATTAAAAAAGGCAATTGACATCTTCTCCGTGAGCGACAAGAAAAGTACAGGTTTATAAAACAACACCTTATACGATTTCCTGTTGAGACGATGTGCAAAGTATTAAAAATAAGTAAAAGTAGTTATTATCATTGGTTACATGCTAAACCAAATAATTTATGGTTAGAGAATCCAGAGTTAAGTAGTCTTATAAAATCTATATTTAAATCTAGTTATCAAAGTTATGGTCGCCTAGGATACAATCAGAATTAAAAGCCTTAAGTTATAAAATAGCTAGGTCTAGAGTAGCTAGACTAATGAGAGCTAATTATTTACAAAGCGTAAACGTAAATATAGAGTAACTACGGATAGTAATCATAACTATCCTATAGCACCAAATTTACTTAATCAATGTTTTAAAGTAAATAGACAAAACCAAGTACGGGTTAGTGATATTACATATATCAATACCAAACAAGGTTGGCTTTATCTTACAGTATATAATAGATTTGTTTAATCGTAAAGTTGTAAGCTCGGCTATAAGTGATAATTTAACAACAAATGATACAGTTATAAAGGCTTGGGGTATGGCTATTAAAAACACAATATTAAATCAATCGTTAATATTCCACTCAAACAGAGGAGTACAATATACTAGTCATAAATTTACTAAGCTAAAAAATAGTTATAATGGTCTTGTTACACAATCTATGAGTCGAAAAGGGAATTGAAGGGATAATGCTATGGCTGAATCCTTTTTTAAATCATTAAAGGTAGAATGGGTTATAAATTAAAATCAGAAGCTGAGTTGCCTATCTTTCAATGCATAGAAGCTTGGTACAATACTAAAAGAAGACATTCACATTTAAACAATAAAGCTATTAAAGAATTTGAATCAAATATGTTTAATCAGAAACTAGCAGCTTAGTCACTAAACTTAAAGTCCAACTTTTTGTTGCAAGTCCACCTAATATCTTAATATATTTGTAATAGTAAACAACAGTTATATTATGATAAAAAAAATATTATTTCTTAGCTTAATTACATTAGCTTTCTCTTGTAAAAATGAACCAAATGGATATGAAATTAATGCTAATGTAGATACATCTGCAAATAACCAAATAGCACAATTATTTAGAATGGAAAATTCTAATAGAATTGTTGAAGATTCCACAACTGTTAAAGATGGGAAAATTGTATTTAGAGGAAGTATTGAATCCCCAGATATTCATTTTATAACTATAAATAGTATTAATGGTTCATTACCTATTATTTTAGAGAATACGAATATGGATATTACTATATATAAAGATAGTATCCAGAAATCGCTAATAAAAGGAAGTAAAGAAAATGATGTTACAAAAAAATATGTAACAGAAGCTAAGTTTTTAAGTACCATAAATAAAAAACTAATGGAGCGTTCAAAAAAAGCTCAGCAAAGTGGAAACCCAGAAGCTATGGCAGCGATTAGAACCTCTTACGATAGTTTTATTAAAGTTGCTATAGATTTTGATAAAACCTTTATAAAAAATAATGGAGATTATACGTTTGCCGCAATCACACTAGAACGTATAGTGAGAGGAAACTCTACTTCTAAAGAAGAAATAGAAAATTTATATAATTCTTTTTCTGAAAAAGTAAAACAATCTAAAGCAGCTAAAAAAGTAGAAACATATATTAATGACAATAAAAATAAAAAGAAAGCTATTCCCGCAACTATTGGGAATATAGCCCCTAACTTTTCTGGTTTAACACCTGAAGGAAAAACACTTACATTAAATGATGTAAAATCTAAAGTTACTATAATAGATTTTTGGGCTTCTTGGTGTAAACCATGCAGAAGAGAAAACCCTAATGTAGTTAAGCTTTATGAAAAATACCACGATAAAGGGCTAGAAATTATAGGAGTATCATTAGATAATAACGGGCAAAAAAATCGTTGGGTAAAAGCTATAGAACAAGATGGTTTAACATGGCCGCAAATATCAAATCTAAAAGGGTGGAAAGAACCTGTTGCAGTACAATATGGAGTACGTTCAATTCCTGCAACTTTTATACTTGATGAAACAGGAAAAATAGTAGCAACAAGATTAAGAGGCAAAGCTTTAGAAGATAAAGTTGAAGAATTATTAAGTTTATAAAGATATTTTATAATTTCCCCATACGCTTCATTACAAATAATATTACAATAGGTATTGTTAGCAATATTGTCATAACTAAATTATTTAATAGTATACCACTAGCCAAAATAAAAGTAATTATATACCCACCTATTGCTCCACCAAAATGAGCATCATGCCCAATATTATCATTTTTATGCTTCATCGCATAAATAGTATATAATAAGTAACCTACTCCTAATAAATATGCTTTAATCCCTAAATCTAAACTTCCTATTCTTTGTGGTAAAAAAATAAAATAGCGTTTTAACTCTGGTCCTAACAATATTGCAGAATATAACACTCCTGTAACTGCTCCACTTGCTCCAAGAGCACTATACACATAATTATCCTTATTAAAGTATAGAGAGAGTAAACTACCTGCAAATAAACTTCCAAAATAAACTGCTAAAAAACCAGCCGACCCAATAGTATTAACAACTTGATCTGCAAAAAAGTAAAGTCCAATCATATTCATTATTAAATGATTAGGATTGGCATGCAAAAAGCCAGAAGTAAATAACCTATACTTTTCACCTCTATTGATTGCTCCTACATTAAATTTATATTGCTCAGTAAAGTAAAAGTCGTTAAAACCTTTCATAGAAATAAAAACATTTGCAGCAATAATAACAATTGTTATTAAATTTAAGTTTCCCATAAAGTATTACTCTTTTATCGAAGTTTTTTTAAATTATAAATATATAATATTACAAAACACATAATCTTAGTTATTACAAAACTCTTTATTGTTTTATACCGCCAAAATATAGTATATATTTGTCATTGCAAATTTAAAACGTATAAATGCAGTTTATAGCTTACATTATTCTTTATCCTTTTTTATGGTTAATATCCATTCTTCCTTTTCGTCTACTCTATGCATTTTCAGACGCTTTATTTGTACTTATTTATTATATAATAGGCTATAGAAAAAAGGTAGTAATTGCTAATTTAAAGCTTGTTTTTCCTGAAAAATCTTCAAAAGAAATAAATCGCATTACAAAAAAATTCTACCATCACCTCTGTGACATGGTGGTAGAATCTATAAAATCCATGACTATTACAGAAGCGCAAATGAAAAAACGCTTTAAATTTACTAATATGGAATTAATAAACGATTTAGAAACAAAAAAAAGAAGTATAGTTTTAATGTGTGCTCACTATGCCAGTTGGGAATGGATTTTTATTATGCAAAGATACATGAGTCATAAAGGGTTTGGTATTTATAAGCGATTACATAACAAGTACTTTGATGCACTAGTAAAACGTATTAGAGCGCGTTACAACACTTTTTTAATTACAACGAAAGAAACAATACCAACATTAACAGAATCTAAAAGTAAAGGAGAATTATCTATAAGTGGTTTCGCTTCAGATCAATCTCCAAAACCACATAAAGCACATCATTGGAACAATTTTATGGGAATAAAAGTACCTATACATACTGGAGCAGAGATGTTAGCTAAAAAACTAGATATGTCTGTTGTATTTTTTGAGGTTAAAAAAATACAACGTGGGTTTTACGAAGCCAGTTTTACAACACTAGCTGAAGATCCTTTAGTTTGCGAAAATTACGATATAACTGATGATTTTATTAAGTTAGTTGAAAAACAAATCTATGACGCTCCAGAATATTATTTATGGACTCATAAACGCTGGAAACATAGAGACAAAGTTCCTAAGGAATTTCAATAAAAACAGTCTAAAATAAAAAAAGCCAAGACTAAATAAAATCTTGGCTTTTTTTATAGTACTATATTAAGTTTATAGTTCAAACCAATCGTTAACACGTGTATCTTGTTTAGGCATAAATGTTTTATGAATAAATTCATTATTAGCCTTATTATATTCATAATCTTTAGCCCACTCCTTATGGTTTTTGGCTAAAGCAACAATACCATCACATACATAATCTATTTCATCGCAAGTAGTTGTTGGGTGAATAGACATACGAATCCAACCTGGCTTACGTATTAAATCTCCTAATGTAATTTCATGAACCAATTTATTTGACTGCTCTTGATCTACATGTAATAAATAATGTCCATAAGTACCCGCGCAACTGCAACCTCCACGTGTTTGTATTCCAAAACGATCGTTTAATAGTTTTACCCCTAAGTTAAAGTGTAAATCCTCTATATAAAAAGAAATAACACCTAGTCTATCTGTATGTTTAGGTGCCAATATTTTTATGTTATCTATACCTTTAAAATTTTTAAAAACTTGATGCAATAATTCATGTTCTCTATCTAACATGTTTTTTACTCCCATTTGGTCTTTTAACTTAATTGCTAAAGCTGTTTTAATAGTTTGTAAAAAACCGGGAGTTCCACCATCTTCTCTATCTTCTATATTATCAATGTATTTATGTTCTCCCCATGGATTAGTCCAACTTACAGTTCCTCCACCTGGACAATCTGGAATCATATTTTTGTATAGTTTTTTATTAAAAACTAAAACACCAGATGTTCCTGGTCCTCCTAAAAATTTATGAGGTGAAAAGAAAATAGCATCTAATGATTCGTCTTCGTTTTCGGGATGCATATTAATATCTACATAAGGAGCAGAACAAGCAAAGTCTACAAAACAAACCCCACCATGTTTATGCATTAATTTAGCTATTTGATGATAAGGTGTTTGTATTCCCGTAACATTAGATCCTCCTATTACAGAGGCTATTTTTAAAGTACAATCTTTATGTTTCTCTAAAAGAACCTCTAAATTTTCTAAACTAAAAAGCCCATCTTCTCCTGCTGGAATGACTTCAACTTTAGCTATTGTTTCTAACCAAGAGGTATGATTAGAATGATGCTCCATGTGCGTTACAAAAACTACAGGACGAATTTCGTCTGGAATTTTCGCATATTTACTAATATTTTCAGGCATCTTTAACCCTAAAATTCGTTGAAACTTATTGACTACACTAGTCATTCCATTTCCAGCAACAATTAATACATCATCTGCATTACTGTTTACATGGCCTTTAATAATGTTTCTTGCCTTGTGATAAGCATTAGTCATAGCCGTACCAGAAACAGTAGTTTCTGTATGAGTATTAGCTACAAAAGGACCAAACTGATTTAAAATTTTATCTTCAATAGGTCTATACAATCTACCAGATGCTGTCCAGTCTGTATAAATTATTTTTTGTCTACCGTAAGGGGATTCAAATTCTTGATCTATTCCTACAATATTATTTCTGAATTGAGAAAAATAGCGCTCTAATTCAGAGTAACGTGTACTTTCTTTTTTTGTAGTTATCATAATACCTAATTTGCTATTGCTAAAATACTAAATATTAGCGATTTCTTTAATTTCTGAAATGATTTTATCTGCTAAAATATCTGCCACCTCTTGTGACTTAGCCTCTGTATAAATCCTAATAATTGGTTCCGTATTACTTTTACGTAAGTGTACCCAGTTTTCAGCAAAATCTATTTTAACACCATCTATCGTCGTCAAATTTTCATTCACATATTTAGCCTCCATAGCTTTCAAAATAGCATCAACATCTATTTCTGGTGTTAAAGCTATTTTCTTTTTACTCATAAAGTAGCTAGTATATGTTTTACGTAATGCACTAACACTCATTTTCTTTTCTGCTAGTAAGCTTAAAAATAAAGCAACTCCCACTAGAGCATCACGCCCGTAATGAGAAGCAGGATATATAATACCTCCATTACCTTCTCCTCCAATAACAGCATTATTCTTTTTCATTAACGCAACTACATTAACTTCTCCCACTGCACTAGCTTCATATGTCCCTCCATGTTTTTCAGTAACATCTCTTAGCGCTCTAGTAGAACTCATATTACTTACTGTATTCCCTGGATTCTTACTTAAAACATGGTCTGCACAAGCAACCAATGTATACTCTTCCCCAAACATTTCTCCATTTTCGTCCATAAATGCTAAACGATCTACATCTGGATCTACAACTATACCAAAATCTGCATGCGCTTTTTTAACTTCAGCGGATAAATCTGTTAAATGTTCTTTTAAAGGTTCTGGATTATGAGGGAAATGCCCATTTGGTTCACAGAATAACTTTACTGCTTCAACTCCAAGACGTTCTAGTAATAAAGGAATTGCTATTCCTCCTGTTGAATTTACTCCATCTACAACTACCTTAAAATTAGCAGCTTCAATAGCCTCTTTATTTACATACTCTAAATCTAAGACCTCATCTATATGCAAATCTATATAAGCATCATTTTTTGTGATTTTACCTAAATCGTCAACATCAGCAAATTCCATAGCATCAGATTCGGCTATGCTTAAAATTTTAGCACCTTCAACAGCATCTAAAAACTCACCTTTTGCATTTAATAATTTTAAAGCATTCCATTGCTTAGGGTTATGACTTGCCGTTAGTATAATACCTCCATCTGCATGTTCCATTGGTACTGCAACCTCTACGGTTGGCGTAGTAGATAAGCCTAAATCTATAACATGGATTCCTAAACCTACTAAAGTATTCATTACTAAACTCTGAATCATTTCTCCAGAAATTCTAGCATCTCTCCCAACAACAACTCTATAATTCTCTTTACTAAGTTGAGATTTTAACCACGTTCCATAAGCTGATGCAAACTTTACGGCATCTATAGGTGTTAAGTTATCTCCTACAGCTCCTCCAATGGTTCCTCGAATTCCTGAAATAGATTTTATAAGTGTCATAAATAAATTTTAAAATTGAGGTACAAATATAACATTTCAGAATCGGAATTCTTAAATCGGAATTCGTAAATTCACCGAATGAATTTTCTTGCGCACATTTATTTATCTGGAGAGAACAAAGATGTAACTATTGGTAATTTTATTGCCGATGGCATCCGCGGTAAAGATTACAAAAAATACTCTAAATCAATACAAGCTGGCATTTTATTACATAGGCAAATAGACACTTATACAGATGCTCATACAACTGTAAGACAAAGCACTAAACGGTTACACGAAAAATACGGACATTACTCTGGTGTTATCGTAGATATATTATATGATCACTTTCTTGCAAAAAACTGGAAAAATTATTCTAATACACCGTTGACAGACTATATAGATGAATTCTATGACACATTAGAAAACAACTTTAATATGCTACCACAACGCATTCAAAAAATGATGCCGTACATGATTGCAGATAATTGGCTATTAAGTTATGCTTCTATAGAAGGGATTACGAAAGTTTTAGAGGGTATGAATCGTCGTACTAAAAACAGATCCCAAATGAATTTGGCTGTTAACGAATTACAAGAATTTTATAATGAATTCGAAAATGAATTTACTCTATTTTTTGATGAACTCATCCAATTTTCTAAAGAAAAATTAACCGAAATACAAAATAGCCTAAACAACTAAAAATGAAATACCTCTCACCAACTCTTAATTACACAAAAATAAAACCTTTAGTTCTATTATATATCACCTTAATTGCTTTTTACTCATGCAAAAATAAGACTCAAAAAAGAGGTCTTATTACCGAAAAAGCTATGGTTGTTTCTGCTCGCATTGAAGCTTCTAATATAGGGAAACAAATACTAAAACAAGGTGGTAATGCTTTTGATGCTATGGCTGCAACACAATTAGCCTTAGCTGTAGCCTATCCTTATGCTGGTAATATTGGAGGCGGTGGTTTCATGGTTTATAGATTAAAAAACGGTGATATTGGTAGTCTTGATTTTAGAGAAAAAGCACCTGCATTAGCCACTAAAAACATGTATCTAGACTCACTTGGTAATGTCATTCCTAATTTAAGTACCCGTGGAGCACTTGCTGTTGGTGTACCTGGCTCTATTGCTGGCGTCTTTGAAACGCATAAAAAGTTTGGAGCTTTACCAATAGAAACAATTATGAAACCTGTTATTGCTCTTGCTAAAAAAGGGGTTATTGTTACTAAAAAACAAGAAACTCGTATAAAAGAAAAACTAGAAGACTTTGCTCTCGCAAATAAAGACACTATACTTTTTGCTAAAGCTTGGAAAGCTAATGATACTATTAAGTATCCTAATTTAGCTAAAACACTAAGCAGAATTATGCAGCACGGTCCAGATGAATTTTATAAAGGCAAAACTGCTACTATATTGGCTCAATTTATTCAAGATAATGGAGGTATTATTACTGTTGAAGATTTAGCAAATTATAAAGCAAAATGGAGAACACCAATTACTTTTAAATATGATGATTTAAATATTATTTCTATGGCTCCACCATCCAGTGGAGGCATCGCTTTAGCTCAAATTTTAAAATCTGTTGAGCCATATAACTTAGGTGAATTCGGGCATAACTCTGTAAAAACAATTCATTTAATAGCAGAAGCAGAGCGAAGAGCCTATGCCGACAGAAGCCACTATTTAGGAGATCCAGATTTTGTAACCATTCCTCAAGACAAACTAATTAGTAATAATTACTTATCTAATAGAATGTCTAATGTTTCATTTGATACTATCACACCATCCAGTAGTATTTCGCATGGGGCTATAGATATTGTAGAAAGTGATGAAACGACCCACTACTCTATTGTAGATCAATTTGGAAATGCCGTTTCGGTAACTACAACGCTTAATTCTGGTTTTGGATCTAAGCTATTTTGTGAAGAATTAGGTTTTTTTCTAAATAATGAAATGGATGATTTTAGTAGTAAACCTGGAGTACCAAATGTTTATGGGTTAATTGGTGCCGAAGCTAATGCCATTTTACCAAAAAAACGAATGCTAAGCTCAATGACTCCTACTATTGTTGAAAAAAATGATAAACTTTATATGGTTGTTGGCACTCCTGGAGGTTCTACTATCATAACTTCAGTAATGCAAACTATTTTAAATGTTCATGAGTTTAATATGACTATGCAAAATGCTGTCAATGCACCTCGTTTTCACCACCAATGGTTACCCGACGAAATCAGAATGGAACCTCATCGATTTTCTAAAGAAATTATAACTAAACTAGAACAAAAAGGTCATCGTATCAATGAAGAACGTTCCCCAGTAATAGGTATTGTAGATGCTATTTTAGTATTACCTAATGGCAAACTAGAAGGTGGCGCAGATAATCGTGGAGACGATGCAGCTTCTGGTTTTTAACTTATTGTTTTGAAGCTTTTAAATAAGTGATTTTGTTGCTATAACTTGGTGTATAATAAACGGTAACTTCTTTACCATTTCTTAATGCCATTCTTTCTGTAATAAAATCAGTAAAATGGGCTATTCTGCCATCTACTCTTGTTATTGAAAAAGAATCAGGTGTATCTCCAGATTTGGCTGTGGCTCCTTTAAGTATACCTGTAATCTTTTTCCATGAACTATCAATTTCTGGTGTAGATTCTAGTTTTAAAGAACCCTCATTAAAATGCACATCCATAATCATATTATCTGCTTCACTTTTGTAATATAATGTAACATGCTTATCTTTTAGAGTATTCAACTCTTCAATATCTTGATGAATATTTTCTATATTTAAACTATAAGACTCTTTTGTACCACGCTCTGGAAAAGCGACTGTTATGGCGTAAAAAGGATACCCACTATCTTCTACCCCAGAAATTATACCATAATCACGAACTTCATCGTCATTTGGTTCTCTTGTTTCTTGAGCTGTTAAAACAATGCTCTCTTCAGCCTTTTCTTTCTTGCATCCAATAAAACTAGATAGTAATATTATGAAGGTAAAAATCTGTGCTATTTTTTTCATTTATTCTTTCTTTAAACTGACTAAATATAATTAAATCCTATAACACCTATGAAAAAAATAAAATGAATTAATTCTTTATATTTGAAAACGAAACATTCGCTATTATGAAACTAAAAAAAATACTAAAGATTACTTTAGGTTTACTCGTGTTTTTTACATTGCCAACACTATTACTTTATGGCTTTCTTTATTTTAAATATAATGAAGAATTACCAACAGGCATAGAAGGGGAACAAGCCGATATATTGGCATATCAAATGCTTAACGCTATAGATTATCACGCTTATAATGTAACCGATTATATAGAATGGACATTTAAAAAAAGACATCATTTTAAATGGAACAAAGCAGAAAACACTTGCGAAGTTTATTGGAAAGATTATAAAGTGAATTTAGATTTTAATGACACTTCAAATAATATTGTATTTAAAAGAGAGGTTCAAATAACAGGAGAAGACACAACAGAACTTATACAAAAAGCAAAAGATTTATTTAACAACGATTCATTTTGGGTTGTAGGTCCTTATAAAGTATTCGATAAAGGAGTAAATCGAAGCCTCGTAACTTTAGAAAACGGAGAAAAAGCACTTTTAGTAACTTACACCAAAGGAGGTTCTACTCCAGGTGACTCTTATTTGTGGTTATTAGACAAAGATGGTAAACCTAAAAGTTTTAAAATGTGGACTTCTATACTACCTATAGGTGGTTTAGAAGCAACCTGGAGCGATTGGACAACTACAAAAACCGGAGCACAATTACCAACGTTTCATAAACTAATGGTTTTAGGTATAGAAATTACAGATATTAATACTACAAGAACAAAATAAATTTCATTTTTTCTAGTTTAAAACCTATGAAAAAGTCACTTTTTATATTACTTATTAGTTGTTTTTTTGTCTCATGTCTTACAACACCTCCTCGCCCAAGGTTTTTAAGTTATAATTTAATGAAAAAGAATTCTACTACCACCAGCCCTCTCTCTGTAATAGAACCCAATTTTAGTACTATCTATTCAGGGAATAGATATCGCAGATCTGTATTACATTTTAAACTTTTAACACTAAATAATACTAGAATTAATTTCAACGATATAACGCTTAACTCAAAGTTATTCACTAGTGATTCTGTAGAAATTAATATAATCCCAAATGATAATACAGTTTACCCAAATATCCCTATAACAGTTAGTAAAAATGACACTTTAAATTTTCTAGTTTATTTTTTTAATAAAAAAAGAAGAAAAACATTAAATACAAAAGCTTACCTAAATCTAAAAAAGACAGATACTGTAAATATTAAGCTAGATATTAATAATGAAATATATAGTTTATTCTTTCAATAATACAATAAATTACTTTACAATTTATTACCTTACTTAGACTTCTGCCCCACGAAATTATGATCCTTTAATTTAAACAACACATTAAACGTTGTTAAGCTCCCATAAATACGTGTTATATATTGTTGCAAATCGATTTTTTCTTGCTCTTCTAAATTACTAGAATTCACCTTCTGCTCCATTACTCTCAAACGATCACGAACCATAGTAATTTTATGAAAGAAACTATCAATTGGTAATTCTTTCCCTTTTAAATTAGTATCACTAGGTTCAAAAACTAGCTTCCCTCCTTTCCATTTATCTGCAATAGGAACTATTTCAGAAACATCACTATAACGCTTTAAAATATGTCTTAAGCTACTTTCAATATCAAAAAAACTAATAGTATCAACATCTTTATCGGCAGCCTCTATAACTTCCATGTCCGAATCTAAATCTATAGTTTCTAAACCATTATCTATAAACGTTACCCAATACTGTTTAGAATCTACATTGATCACTACTCCTTTTCCATATTCTGGATGATTAATTCTTGATCCTATTCCTAATAATTTCATATATACTACCCGAGAAAGCGAGTATCTTATTTTATGTATTAAACTTATTTTTCAGTTTTAAATTTAAACATAAAATTAGAAAAACGACAAAGGATATCTCTACTTTATTTTAACAATAAATCATAACTAACTCATTTCAAAAAGAAAGGCAAAACCCGTATCTTCGCAAATCTGTTTTAACAAGCTACAGAATTACTTTATGTCTATTACAAATTTCGAAGAAAACATAGAAGTTCAAGGCGCAAGAGCCCATAACTTAAAAAATATAGATGTTACCATCCCTAGAGAAAAACTTGTGGTTATAACAGGCCTTTCTGGAAGCGGAAAATCGTCCTTAGCCTTTGATACTATCTATGCTGAAGGGCAACGTCGTTACATAGAAACCTTCTCGGCTTATGCTAGGCAATTTCTAGGAGGTTTAGAACGTCCAGATGTAGATAAAATAGATGGCTTATCTCCCGTTATTGCTATTGAACAAAAAACAACTAGTAAATCTCCACGATCTACAGTTGGAACCATAACAGAAATTTACGATTTTCTTCGTTTATTATTTGCAAGAGCTAGTGATGCTTACAGTTATAATACTGGTGAAAAAATGATTAGCTATAATGACGAGCAAATAAAAACTTTAATTATAGATAGTTTTAAAGGGAAACGTATTAATATTTTAGCACCAGTAATTCGTTCTCGTAAAGGACACTATCGCGAACTGTTTGAACAAATTGCTAAACAAGGTTTTGTTAAAGTAAGAACTGACGGTGAAATAAAAGACCTTGTAAAAGGTATGAAATTAGATCGTTACAAAACCCATGATATAGAAATTGTAATAGACCGTTTAAAAATAGACGAAACTGTAGATAACGATAAACGCTTAACCGAAACTATAAATACAGCCATGTACCATGGAGATGATGTGTTAATGGTTATAGATCAAGATTCTCAAGAAGTACGTTATTTTAGTCGTAATTTAATGTGTCCTTCCTCTGGAATTTCATATCCAAATCCAGAACCTAATAACTTTTCATTTAACTCTCCTAAAGGAGCTTGTGATAACTGTAATGGTATTGGAGACTTATATCAAGTAAACGAAAATAAAATTATCCCAGACGATTCACTTTCAATTAAAAATGGAGCATTAGCACCTCATGGTCCAGCAAAGAAAAGCTGGATTTTTAAACAGCTTGAGCTTATCGCAGACCGCTATAAATTTAAATTAACAGATGCTTATAAATCAATTCCCGAAGAAGCCAAACAAATTATTTTATATGGAGGAAATGATAAGTTCTCTGTAGAAAGTAAAACATTAGGCATTACTCGCGATTACAAAATAGATTTTGAAGGTGTTGCCAATTTTATTGAAAACCAATATAAAAATGCAGAATCTACCTCTTTAAAACGTTGGGCCAAAGAATACATGAATAAAATTGAATGTCCTGTATGTAAGGGGTCTCGTTTAAAACAAGAATCGTTATACTTTAAAATTAATGGTAAAAACATTGCAGAATTAGCACATAAAGATATTGTTGAATTAGCAGAATGGTTTCAAGGTTTAACTGAGCATTTATCTAAAAAGCAATTTAAAATTGCTGAGGAAATTATTAAAGAAATAAAAGCACGACTGCAGTTTTTGGTAGATGTAGGTCTCACCTATTTATCATTAAACAGAAGCTCTAAATCTTTATCTGGTGGCGAAGCACAACGTATTCGTTTAGCCACGCAAATAGGCTCTCAATTAGTTGGAGTACTTTACATTTTAGACGAACCGAGTATTGGACTACACCAACGTGATAACGAAAAACTAATCAACTCATTAGTCTCTCTACGTGATATAGGAAACTCTGTTATTGTTGTAGAACATGATAAAGACATGATAGAACGCGCCGATCATGTAATAGATATTGGACCAAGAGCAGGAAAACATGGAGGAAAAATTATTAGTGAGGGGACTCCTAAAGATTTACTTAAACATAACACCTTAACTGCAGATTATCTAAACGGCTCTAAGGCCATAGAAATTCCTAAAAAGCGGAGAAAGGGTAACGGCAATTTCATTGACTTGAAAGGCTGTACAGGAAATAATTTAAAAAACGTTTCTATAAAAATCCCATTAGGAAAAATGATTGGAGTAACAGGAGTTTCTGGTAGCGGAAAGTCTACATTAATAAATGAAACGCTATACCCTATTTTAAATGCCTATTATTATAATGGTGTAAAAAAACCAATGCCATATAAAAGCATTAAAGGTTTAGAACATTGTGATAAAGTTATAGATATTAACCAATCTCCAATTGGTAGAACTCCTAGAAGTAATCCAGCAACATATACGGGAACATTTGGAGAAATCCGTAGTCTTTTTGCAAAAATACCAGAAGCTATGATTAGAGGTTATAAACCTGGGCGTTTTAGTTTTAATGTTGCAGGTGGGCGCTGTGAAACTTGCAAAGGTGGAGGATTAAGAGTTATAGAAATGAACTTTCTACCAGACGTATATGTAGAATGCGAAACATGCCAAGGAAAACGTTTTAATAGAGAAACACTAGAAATTAGGTATAAAGGCAAAAGTATTAGCGATGTGCTAAACATGACAATAAATGAAGCCGTAGATTTCTTTGAAAACATTCCTAAAATTTATAAAAAACTAAAAACCATTAAGGATGTAGGCTTAGGCTACATTACATTAGGTCAACAAAGCACCACCCTTTCTGGAGGAGAAGCTCAACGTATAAAACTAGCAACAGAACTTAGTAAAAGAGATACTGGTAATACTTTTTATATTCTTGATGAACCAACTACTGGTCTACATTTTGAAGACATTCGTGTATTAATGCTAGTACTAAATAAATTAGCAGATAAAGGCAACACTGTATTAATTATAGAGCATAACTTAGATGTTATAAAAACGGTAGACCATATTATAGATATAGGATACGAAGGCGGTAAAGGTGGTGGTAAAGTAGTTGTAGAAGGGACTCCTGAGGTTGTTGCTAAGCACAAAAAGAGTCATACCGCTCGCTTTCTAAAAAAAGAACTAATATAAAATAAGTAATAAATGCTCTCAAAAGAATTAAACTATTTTGAGAGCATAAATTTGGACTAATTCTAGAGCATTCAGTTTTTTTATTTTTGTTATAATTTATAACCACCACAAATATCTCTCATAAACAACTAGTAATCAACAGGAAAAAGACTGTAATATAATTAGGCAAATACCTTTTTTATTTAAGTCTTTCAATATTCTTTTTTTCCACTTATCTTAGAATTTAAATACGCATAAAAACAATTGTAACTAAAATTGTTTTTGTTGTTTAATAACATAATTTAAAGTACTATCTTTCGAGGCTTTTAAAATTTGAAAAGAACATGAGAAAAGAACAACATCATAAAGATTGGAATGAAAATAAAACGAATGACTCTTGGGCAATATTCAAGATCATGGGAGAATTCGTTAATGGATTTGAGAAAATGAGTCAAATAGGACCATGTGTATCTATTTTTGGATCGGCTAGAACTAAGCCAGAAGATAAATATTATAAATTAGCAGAAAGTGTTGCTAAAGGTATTGTAGAAGCTGGTTATGGTGTTATCACTGGTGGTGGACCAGGAATAATGGAAGCGGGAAATAAAGGAGCTCATTTAGCAGGAGGAACTTCTGTGGGATTAAATATAGAGCTTCCTTTCGAACAACACGATAATCCATATATAGACAACGATAAAAGTTTAGATTTTGATTACTTTTTTGTCAGAAAAGTAATGTTTGTAAAATACTCACAAGGATTTGTAGTAATGCCTGGAGGATTTGGAACTTTAGATGAGTTATTTGAAGCCATTACTCTTATACAAACTAATAAAATTGAAAAGTTTCCTATTATTTTAGTAGGTACAGAGTTTTGGTCTGGACTTATGGACTGGGTAAAAGCAACTCTTTTAGATAAGTTTTCTAACATTAGCCCTAAAGATTTAGACTTAATTCATTTAGTAGATACAGAAGAAGAAGTGGTAGACATATTAAATGCATTCTATAAGGAATATGGATTAAGTCCAAACTTCTAAAAAACATAAACTATTGTTAAACCTATACTCGTAAGGATATTTTTACGTTACTTTAAATAAAAAAGCTAAGTCCCATTGAAATATAATTATTTTAAAACCTTTCTATGTCTCATTTTTAGTATTTCTGCTTTTAGTCAGTATAATAAAATGAATATAAAGGCTGCTTTTAATATTGAAAGTAAGACGATTTTTATTGAGCAAACTATTGAATATTATAATAGTACAAATACAACACTAAACGAAATATACCTTAACGATTGGAGTCATAGTTACTCGGCTAAAGACACCCCTTTAGCCGAACGTTTTGCAGATGAATTTAAAAATACCTTTCACTTTGCAAAAAATGAAGATCGTGGTTTTACGGCCATGACTTCTATGCTTCAAAATACATCTAACGTAGCATATTCTAGGTTAGAACAATTTCCAGATATAATAAAAGTAACACTAAATACACCTCTACAACCCAACAATTCCTATACTTTAAAACTAAAATATACCGTACAAGTGCCAAACGATAAGTTTACACGTTATGGTATTACAGGAGATGGTGACTATAATTTAAGATATTGGTATATAACACCTACTGTTTACGATGGTGAATGGCATTATTTTAGTAACAAAAATTTAGATGATGCTTATATTCCAAAAGCAAAATTATACTTAGACATTGAATATCCTGAAAGCTATAGTATTATTTCAGAATTAAACACAATAGGTACAATAACTAAAGATGGCAAAAAGAGAACTACTCTAGAAGGCTCTAACAGAATAAACTCTAAACTATTTCTAAACAAAGTAAATACTTATAACACCGTAGAAACCGACTTTTTCTCTGTACAATCTAACATTGATACGGAAGGCTTATCTGGCCCTAAAGTGGCAATAGCAACAGATAAAGTTGTTGGTTTTATTACGCGAAATCTTGGGTATTATCCACATGAAAAGATTTTACTAACAAAAATTGATTATAAGAAAAGTCCAATATATGGTATAAACCAATTACCAGACTTTGTTCGCCCATTCTCCGATAGCTTTCAATACGAATTAAAAATATTAAAAACCACATTACATAACTATTTAGAAAATACATTATTAATAAACCCAAGAAAAGATCAATGGTTATTAGACGGTATACAAGTCTACTATTTAATGAAATATGTAGAAGAGTATTATCCAAACATGAAATTATTGGGGAGTTTAGCTAATATTTGGGGCGTGCGTGCTTTTCATGCTGCAGATTTAAACTTTAATGACCAATACAACTTTTTGTATTTACACATGGCAAGGACTAATATCGATCAGCCGTTAACAATGCAAAAAGATTCTCTTTTAAAATTTAATAAAAACATTTCTAATAAATATAAAGCTGGTATAGGTTTAAGGTATCTAGACGAATACATTAATTCAGACATAATGGAAAGCACCATTTTAGAATTCTTAAAAGATACGAAACTTAAACCTGTAACTTCAAAAGACTTTAAAACACTTATAGAATCTAAAACTAAAAAAGATATTAGTTGGTTCTTTAATGACTATTTAGCAACGAGTAGTAAAATAGATTATAAAATACAGAAAGTAAAAAAAGTTAACGATTCAATTAGAGTAACACTTCAAAACAAAAGAGATAATATTATGCCTGTCTCTTTATTTACTTTAAAAAATGACTCTGTAATCTCCAAACGATGGATTGAAGGATTTAGAGGTATAAAAACTGTAACTATCCCAGATAGTAACGTTGATAGATTGGCCCTTAATTACGATCAAGTAGTTCCAGAATTTAACATGCGTAATAACTGGAAATCTACAAAAGGATTTTTAGGTAATAATAAACCGTTACAGTTTAGATTGTTTAAAGATGTTGAAGACCCTAATTACAATCAAATATTTTTTATGCCCGAAGCCGATTATAATTTTTATGATGGTTTCTCCCCTGGTTTAAAGCTATATAACAAAACACTACTAACAAAAAACTTACTATATAAAATAAGTCCTAAATACGCCATAAAAAGTAAGCAAATAGTAGGTAGTGCTTCTATAAGTTATACTGACCGACGAGAAAACACAGATAATAATTATATTAAATACGGGTTATCTGGAGAGTATTTTAATTATGCCCCAGACCTATCTTATACTTCGTTTACTCCTTTTGTAAACTTTAGGTTTAGAGACCATAAAAACTTACGTGACAACAAACGTAGTTCTTTAACTCTTCGCTATGTAAATATAAATAGAGAAGTAGACCCTACAGGAGAATTCGAAACCGATGGAGAACCAAAATACAGTGTTTTTAATGCTAACTTTAGAAAATCGAATCCTAATTTAAAAAACTTCAGTTCTTGGTCTACCGATTTACAATTAGCAAAAAACTTTGGTAAAGTCTCTGCTACTCTAGAATTTAGAAAATTAACAGAGAATAATAGACAGTATAATTTACGTGTCTTTACCGGAACATTTATATACAATAAAACATTTCAAGACTCTAACTTCTTTAGCTTTGCTTTAGATCGTCCTACAGATTATCTTTTCGATTATAACTATTTAGGACGAACTGAAGAGACAGGTTTACTTAGCCAGCAATTAATAATATCCGAAGGTGGTTTTAAATCTAAATTAAAAACGCCTTTTGCTACCCAATGGATAACAACTGTAAATACCAGTACAACCATTTGGCGTTATATTATGGCTTATGGAGATGTTGGTGTAGTAAATAGCCATGGAAGTAGCCCTAATTTTGTTTATGATGCCGGTATACGTTTAAATTTAGTAGAAGATTATTTCGAACTGTATTTACCAGTATATTCTAACTTAGGATGGGAAATAGCACAACCAAATTACGATCGTAGTATACGATTTATCATCACCTTATCCCCAAAAACATTATTAAAGCTATTTACACGCCGTTGGTATTAGTATAATTTACAAGTAAGAATTGATCTATAGCCATAGGCATAGCGATAATTTTTAACGATGATATTTAATTTTTAACTCAATAGATTCCTGTTTTTTATGTTTTAGTTAAAAAAATACGTAGATCTACGTATTTTTTTAACTAAGTACTTTTCTTACATTTACAAACTTAAAGTTATGTACAATACAACAAAGTACTAATACGTTTTTAATCTATTAATCCCTATTTAAAATACATGAAAAAATAATTGAGAGCTTAAGAGTATATTGTTAATAAATATACTCTTAAGCTCTCAATTATTTTCTCAAAATTTTTCAGTACCCTCTCCCACTGCATCACAGATTACAAAATACGGATCGGCATCTGTTAACGAATCTTCTGGTAAAATTACTTGTGCAATCCCCGCTTATAATTATCAAGCTGGAGTCATTAGTCTACCCATAGGTTTAAACTATATAGGTAATGGTGCAAAAATAGACCAACACACCAACTGGGTAGTTACAAACTGGCTTTTGAATGCAGGAGGCGTTATTACAAGAGTGTTCAACCATATACCAGATGAGACGGCACAATCCAGAATTTTCAAAGAACAAGCTCAAGCTCTTATGGATTATGGCGATGATTTAAATGCTGCAAATGACGTGCTAGATTTAGTTGACGGAAATAACTTAGAAGACGATTTAAGACCCGATTTATTCTCTTTTTCATTCCCGCCATTCGGGAGTTTTTTATTTAGATAAAAATGGAGTCCCTAGATTAACCAATGCTTAACTAAAATAAATTATTATGATGGAAAGGTTTCTGATACCATTATTAGTTATTATAAGAATGGTAAAATAAAAGAAAAAGGACTAGTTAATGATATTGGATTAAAAATTAAAAAAGAATATTGGATTATAGATGACAGCCTACACGTGAATCAAAATATTTATTACAGGAAAAATGGGGTTATTAATTGTGAGATAAGTTCTTTTTTTTCAATTAATTTATCAGACACAATAAAATTGGGTAGAAATAAAGGAAAATTAAGATATAATTCAAATTTTAATCCAATAAACAGAAAAATACTTGGAGTTGTAATTGATAATGAATATTATGATGGCCTGATAAAAAAAGATTCTTTTGGTAATGGAACTGATAATCCATGGTTCGGAGTTTTTGCTAATAAAATAGGTTTAAAAACAGTAAAAGGTCATACAGTAGAAACTCTTTTATTTGACAATAATAAGAACGGAGATTCTGCAGTATTAAAAATAGCTAAGCACAAAAAATATTTTGAAAAGGAGGTTTATGTAAAAGACACCATTAGTAATAGTTTAAATTAGCTCAATGCCTGTAATAAACGGGCGTAACCATAAATTTAAATACAACGCCAGGAGCATGACGAAACCTTTGGGCTTAACGTTACTTAAATGGCTGCTTTCGATTTTAACCTATGATTGATATAGGTCTCATTTTCGGTTTCATATACAGACCTTGAACTAATGAAAACAAAAAAAAGCTAACGCTAAAAATATATATATTTTCATAATCACATAAATTAAGGACATGGGCCATTTTCACAACAAGGACCAATTTGACATTCAAAAAAAGTAGCGATTACATTCACTATAATTAATACAACAACGAGATAAAAAATAATACGCTCAAAAGGTAGAATTTTCAATGCAACAGTTTTTTTTTGAGGTAAGAAAAACAAAAATAATGAAGAACATAAAATACTAGCAATGAAAATTAAAACTCCCCAAGAATATAAATACATCCCAAAAATAGGACTCCCATAACCTGCGGCAACTTCTGGTTCGGGACAAATATGCAATAAAACTTGCCTTGTCGAAAAAACTAAACCTACAATTGATGCCACAATTACGACACCGAAATGTGGGGCTTTAAAACCATAAAATATATTTAAACTTAAACCAAAAAGAATGCCTATCATACCCATTCGTTGAAGCAAACAAAGTGGACAAGGATCTTCGTTTAATCCAAACTGAAAATAAAATGCCCCTATTAGTATACTGGACACCATCAACATACAGATACTATTTAAAATTTTTAACGTATTCATAAGCTTAAAAATTTAAATTTAATGTTGAAGTAGTATGATGCAAAAACATCATTATCGAAGCTAATGTTGACAAAGCAAAACAAACGTAAGCCAATTTCTTTTTATTTTTATGGACAAAGTAAAAGGAAATAAGGTATAATAAGAATATAAATGCCATAAGTGTTATTTAAAAAAATTAAACAGATTTATCAGTTACAAAAATGATATAATTACTACAAAAAATGTCTTTAAAAAAAGCTCTTAACTACAAGAAAATAGTAGCGCCAAACTTAAAAGTATTTATATCGGCAGTGAAATTAGGAAAATAACCTGCATTTACCTTAAACTTATTTGGTTTAATCATGTAGTTAAAGTTTAACTCTGCAGTCCAGATTGTATCGGATAACACGGTAACAATTGGGTTAACAAATAAAAAAGCTTGTTGAGAAAAACTAATACTCATATTAGTTTGTATATTAATCCCGTTTTGAGCTTTTCCTGGATAATCATTAGGTGCTGTAACATGTACATAACCTAAACCTGGAAACATGGCTATTTTTGGAGACACAACATACCCCGCAACTACTCCACCAGATAACGACCATACATTTCCTCCTAAGCCATTTTCAAATGAGCCAGTTGGTAATGTAAAATCTGCATATGGTGCTATGGCTATTAATCGTTCTGTAATATTTCGTTTTAATGCATGAAAATATCTCAATCTCATATCAGACATTCCAAAATTTTTAGTTCCTTCATTATATAAAAAAGGTAATTCTACTAAAAGTAGATTGTCAGAATCAAATGCATATTGTACATTAAATCTTGTTCCATATAAGTCAACTCCGTTTTTATGAGATTGATACTCAAAAGCTCCATTTACTTGAGTATATAAATTTGTCGGTTTGGAAGCATCCACGGTTTGTGTTTGCTCTTCTTGACTAAATGCGAAAAAAGAACAAAATAATACAGTGGTCAGTACAACTATTTTAATATCCATAACATTTATTATTTTATATAGTTCTTGCGTTTAATTTTACTGAAAAAACACAAGAACTATTCATTAATAATTTAATTAGATAATAAATTAAATTTGGTTATTTCTTTTTCTTTTTGAAGATTTTCATAGACAACAACCTCCCATTTTTCATTATTTTCGAGTGTAAGTTCAAAACCATAATTTTTACCACTCACTATTTGTTCTTTTGCTGATTCTATTCCAGAAACTGGACTGGAAATCTCCTTTTGTGCTACTACATATGCTGCTAATGCTTTTATTTTATCATTAACGGCTATAGCTTGCCAACCTCCAACTAAATGTTGTTTTTCTTGGACAACTTTAGATTCTTTAATTTCCTGCTTTACGGACTCTTCACTCTTTTTACATTGAACAAACAAAATACTTACCAATAATATAGCTACTACTTTTTTCATAAAATTTATTTCTACTAATTAATATTCTTTCTTTTAAATTAAATAAGTACATATATGCTAAATAGCACTTATATGATACTTTACTATTTTTTATAAACCGTTATACCTTCTTTGATAGTTTCAAGCACTATGATATCTTTGATTTGATCTTCTAATACTTTCAATGGGTTGTTATCTAAAATAACTAAATCTGCTAATTTACCCTTTGAAATGGTCCCCTTCCTATCCTCTTCAAAGTGCTGATAAGCAGACCATTCTGTTATTCCTTTAAGCGCTTCATAAGGTGTTAACTTTTCTGATTCACCTATTACTTTACCAGACCTAGATTTTCGTTCTACACTAATGCCTACCATTCGCATTAAATTAGGTAAGGCTACTGGTGCATCTGTATGTATAGTTAATCTCAAGCCTTTATTTAGGGCTGTTCTAGTTGGACTTATTTTTTGACCTAGCTCTTCTCCAATAATTTGACTGTGCCAATCCCCCCAATAAAAGGTATGCAAAGGGAATAAAGACGCTATAACATCTAAATCTTTAAAGCTATCCAATTGATCTTCTCTTACATATTGACCGTGTATTAAAACATTTCTTCTATCTTTCTTTTCGTAGTCTTTCGACACCTTTTGCATAGTGCGTATCATTTGATCCATTGCAGCATCTCCATTGGCATGTGTTATAATTTGCCAATCGTTATCAAATGATTTTTTGTAGATGTCCTCTACATCACTATCATTAGGCATTGCAGGATACCCTAAATACCCCTCTTCTGCGCCATCTGGTGGCAACAGATAAGGCAAGGTTCTCCATGCTGTTCTTCCTTGTGGCGACCCGTCTAAAGTTAACTTCATACCAGCAATTCGATATCGATTGGTGTAGTTTTTAGAATTCCACTTAGTCTGCATAAGTGAATCCACAACCATATAATCGACATAACTAACCACATCTAACTTTAGCTTGTTTTGCTCTGCTGCATCTGCCAAGAAGCCATGGTTCTCATAAAATGCTCTACCTTCGTGTGCAGTTGTGTAGCCATAAGACAAAGCCATATCCTGTCCAGCTTTAAAAAACTGTTCCGCAGCTTCGACAGATTTAGGTGTTAGCGCTTTTCCGTAGTACGGAATGGCAGCTAACTCCTCTAAAACACCATTTGGCTCGTCGCCATTTTCTCTTCGAATAAGTCCACCTTCAGGGTTTTTGGTTTCTGAGGTAATATTTAACATCTCCAATCCTTTTGAATTCAAGACTGCAAAGTGACCGGAAATATGAATGATCATTATAGGATACTCTGTAGTAACTTTATCTAAATCGTGTTTCGTTGGAAAACGCTTTTCCTCTAATACACTATCGTCAAATCCAGCTCCGAAAATCCACCCGGTTAAGGCTCTATTTTCTGGCCTATTCCACTCCTTTAAAATTTCAATTAAAGCAGGAATGTTGTTTGCGCCTGCATCTGGAGGAGGTAATATTTGAGCTCCGACTGCTTGTGATGAAAAGTTTCCAAAATGTGCATGACCATCAATAAGTCCAGGCATCATAGTTTTTCCTTCTAAGTCAACTTCTTCAGCTTTTCCTTTGAAACGCTTTAAGGCTTCAGCTTTTGTTCCTGTGAAAATAATTTGCCCCTCACGTTGCACCACAGCTTCAACATAATTTGGAGTGTCACCATCCATCGTTAAAATGTCACCACCATAATAAATAGTTTGCATTAATTTGTATGGTTCGGCTTTAGAAGCTTCTGTATTAAACTGTTTTTCAGAGTCTTTACAACTTAACAAAACTAATAATAAAGTAAATACGTGTATTTTTAAACGTTTCATAAAATATCTATTTTTTTCCTTTTAAATTGTTTGATTTTATGACATTAAATCGGCCTTCAAAAATAGTAGCTAAGACTTTAATGTCTTTAATTTCCATTGGGTCTATCTTGAATGGACTCTTATCCAAAATTACAAAATTTGCAGCTTTCCCAGATGCAATAGATCCTATTTTATCTTCCAAATTAAGCGTTCTAGCCGCGTCTATTGTTATTGCTCGCATGGCATTATAAACAGGAATTTTTTGGTCTTGAGACAACTCACTGTTTTGAGAGGTCACTCTATTAACAGCAGTCCAAGCAAGGGTTAAAGGTTCCATTGGTGCCATAGAAAAATCGGAATGAAACGAAACCGGTATATTACGTTGTACTAAGCTATTGATACGCACTAAGTTTTCCCCACGCTCTTTTCCTAAGCCAACCTCACTATACTTATCGGCCAAAGCCCACAAATAATAAGGGTTAACAGAGCCTTCAACACCCATATCTGCTATTTGTTGAGCCATATCATCGGTAAAATAGCCCATATGATGTAGCGTAAATCGATGGTCGATTCTTGGGTTTCTTTTTTGGTCCTCCACCAAATAGTCTAAAACTTGTTGAATCCCTTTGTCACCATTAGAATGCACGTGAATTTTGTATCCATTATCCCAATACAAACTAATTTGTTCCTTAAATAAATCTAAGGGCGTCATCCATTCTCCATTATGTCCATCTTCATAATCTTCTTTCATTTGCATGGCTTGGCTGTAAATCGCACCATCTGAGAATAGTTTTACTTGTTTAGGTAAAAAATGAATGTTATCCGTACTATAAGTCGTATCAAGTGTTTCCATGAAAGCCATCGCTTCTTTATTACCGCCTTTCATACTAAATAATTGTGTGCCACTAGGTATTAAATATACATCATAAGGAGGTTTTTTAGCCATCTCTTTTTTGAGTAAGTTAAGCTCTCCATTGAAATCAGAACTCGGAAAACCAGGTTCTGCAACTGTAGTAATTCCATTTTTTTGAATGAGTTGTGTCATCATTCCGAGACCTTCCATATATCTTGTGGGTTCTAACATTATTGGAGCCATCTTTGGTACTAATGCTAACCATCCGCCCTCAAAAAAATGCCCTTTCTCCCATTCTACTTGCGGATTACCTTTAAAATCATCTTGTGTTATACCCAAAAGTGCAATCGCAGCATCATTCAGATAAATCTCGTGAAAAGACCTGTGAATGATTCCAACTGGCTTCTCGCTTGTTATAGCGTTTATACTTGCTCTTGACAAATCGCCATGCCACAATTGGTGATACCCCCAAATAAAATACATTTCACCCGCTTTGGCGTTTTCATTGATAGACCTTGTGATACGTTCTATGTAGGCTTCATGGCCTATAACTCCTTTTTTCACCCCATTGGGTAAAACCCAGTCGTAAGGGGCTATGATTTCATTTGGAAGCATTGTAGCAGCTAGAGAAGGATGTACATGAGGCTCCACAAATCCTGGCATTAGTGTACGACCATTTAAATCGTGTTGCTTAGCGTTAGGGAATTTTGCATCAGCACCTTCTTTAGTCCCAACATAAACGATTTTATCTTCTTGAGCAACAACAGCTTCTACTTGTTCAATAGTATCTCCATCCATGGTAATAATATCACCCCCATGGTACATCACAAGGTTTTCATTAACCGTTTTTATAGAATCTATTGGCTTTTGTTGGGTATTTTCTTTTTTACAACTAAAAAATAACCCTACAACAATAATCAAAATTTTAAATTTCATCTGAATTAAAATTAGTTAGTTTTACAATCTACCTCCATTAAAAACATCAAAATCAATATGAGGTCTTACTTTAGGTCCATTTGGCCCCCATGTAATAGTTACAACCTAGATAGCTATACAATATAAGCAAATAATATAGTTATAATTTTTTATTAAATTAGATATCTATAAAACTAATTAATATGCTAAAAAGTTCTACTATTTTGTTTTTACTAAGTATACTCGTACTTTCATGTAAAAAAACAGAAACAAAAAATATATCCACAATTGAGGTATCCATTGTCAATCATAAATCATTAGACAGCCTCATTATATATGATAAAGAAAACTCCTGGGAGAAGAAAACTACATTAAGATTTAAAAACTCCAAATCAATTATTGACACTTTAGATATAAAAGAAAATAAACTTTATCAAGTTTATATGTTTTTAGGTGGGAATCAAAAAGAATTAGGAGAATTACTTATTTCTACGAACAGTAATGTAATGATATCTATTGATGAAAATTCGCCTTATAACTCTATTGAATATAATGGTAATTTTGATACCGCCAACAATTTTATTGCCTTTTCTAATAAACATCAAAATCAATTAACCGAAATGGTTAGAAATGGTATTGAACAAGCACCTCTTGAAACACAAATTAACGAAAAAGGCAACTTAATTAATGAAAAAGGAGTATCACTAAAAGTAGTCGATAGTTTAAAACTATATGTTGCACAAAAATTTGAAAAATTTTCAGACATACTTAAAAAAAAGAATTTAAAATATTTATATAAGAACTCACTAATCAATAAAATAGGTAATCATTTTTCATTTACAGATATAAATAATCAATCAAAATCATTAGCAGATTTTAACGGAAAATATATTTATATTGATGTATGGGCAACTTGGTGTAAACCATGTAAAGTTGAGTATACTTATTTAAAAAAGCTTGAAGAGCATTTTTCAAATGAAGATAAACTACAAATTATTTCTATTAGTACTGATAGTGATGTTGACGAATGGAAAAACTATATCACAAAACATTCAATAGAAGGGATACAATTGTATTCAGGTTCTAATTCAGGTTTTGTAAAATTCTATGATATTGGTGCTCTACCAAGATTTATCTTTTTAGACATGGAAGGTAAAATTATTAACCCTGATGAAATAAGACCTTCTAATCCTAAATTATTAGAAATACTGGAATCTACTGTTAATAATAATCCTCTTGATGGTATTTAAAATTAACACCACTAAAAAGCTGTATTTACTTTAAAAATTAATTCAATATGGATCAATGATTGAGTATAATCTATATAGAACAATCACTCTATGCTTGCAATCAGAAATAATAATCTATCAGAAATTATACTAATAGAGGCTCTTTTTACAGCCAAGCCAATTATGATTATTAATTACGCTACTAAAATTTTAAATATGACACCTCTTTTAACAAGCAACAAATAGGAAAGAGTAACATCGATTTTGAGCAATTAGCAATAGATCCAACTGAAAGATATGGTTCTTAACATAGTAGCTCATAAAAAAGCATGATATTGAACACCAATATGGTGATATCAAGTACTTTCAATATTGAAGAGTTTAAGAGACGATGAAAGAGTTTTTTTAATATATCGTTTATTTATCAACTTACCAAATAACTATTTCTTCTCTGCCCTTTTGAAATTAAAGATAAAGCTTTTTAAAAGCTCAGATCACTAAAGTATATAGTTTTAACTATTCTAATGACTAATTAAAATGAATACTACAAAAAACATTCTATAACTGTCCTTAAAATCAAGCTGTAATAAAAACCAAAAACCTTGAATTATTTTCAACAAAAAGTTAAAAAAAATAAAAAAAATAAATATTACGCAACAAAATACACTTAAAACTAATAATTCAACATTATTTTACAACAATTAGCTCTTGCAAGAAACTCAAATTTTTCGTAAATTTGCGAAACTTAAAATCCGAGCTATGCAAACAAAATCCGACGTAAACAAAGAGATTTCATTCGACAACTTTAAAGCGCAAGTTTTAGAAGATTATAAAATCGCGGTTACCAGTCGGGAGTGTAGTTTATTAGGTCGACGTGAAGTTTTAACAGGAAAAGCTAAGTTTGGAATTTTCGGAGATGGAAAAGAAGTTCCACAATTAGCATTAGCAAAAGCTTTTAAAAATGGAGATTTCAGATCAGGATACTACCGTGATCAAACCTTTATGATGTCTATTGGCGAATTAACTATTGAGCAATTTTTTGCTGGATTATATGCTAATACAGATTTAACACAAGAGCCAATGTCTGCTGGTCGTCAAATGGGAGGCCATTTTGGTACGCACAGTTTAAATGAAAATGGCCAATGGAAGGATTTAACTAAACAGAAAAACTCTAGTGCAGATATCTCTCCTACAGCAGGGCAAATGCCTAGACTATTAGGTTTAGCACAAGCCTCTAAAATATACAGGAATGTAGATGGTATTGATACTACTAAATTTTCTGAAAGTGGAAATGAAGTTGCTTGGGGAACCATTGGAAATGCAAGTACCAGTGAAGGCTTATTTTTTGAAACTATAAACGCCGCTGGTGTACTACAAGTCCCAATGGTAATAAGTGTATGGGATGATGAATATGGTATTTCTGTCCACGCTAGACATCAAACCACAAAAGAAAACATATCAGAAATACTCAAAGGCTTTCAAAGAGAAAAAGACAGTAAAGGATACGAAATATTACGAGTAAAAGGTTGGGACTATGTTTCCTTAGTAGAAACATATCAAGAAGCTTCTAAAATAGCAAGAGAAGAACATGTACCAGTTTTAATTCATGTTAACGAATTAACACAACCTCAAGGTCACTCTACCTCTGGATCTCACGAACGTTATAAAGATAAAGACCGTTTAGCTTGGGAAGTTGCACACGATTGTAATATAAAAATGAGAGAATGGATGATTGCTACTGGTATTTCTACCGATGAGGAATTAACAACTCTTGAAAAAACAATAAAAAAAGCTGTACGAGATGGAAAAAAAGCAGCTTGGAATAATTACTTAAATCCAATATTAGAAGAAGTCAAAACTGCTTCTAATTTAATTACACAATTAGCTACAGCTAGTGCTAATAAAGTGTTTATAGAAAAGTTAAATAATGACCTTTTAGCAATTGGTGAACCAAATCGTAAAGATATAGCAACGGCAACACGTAAAGCATTACGTTATGTTATTAGTGAAAGTTCCCCAGCTAAAAGTCAATTATTACAATGGTTAAATAATTTCTTTGAAGAAGTACAACCAAAATACAGTTCGCATTTACATAGTGAAACAGCTACTGCAGCTATTAACGTAAAGGAAGTTAAACCTACATACGATGCAGAAGCAGAACAAGTAGATGGACGTGTAGTTATTAGAGACAATTTTGATGCTATTTTCAAGAAATATCCTGAATCTTTAATTTTTGGAGAAGATGCAGGAGCTATAGGAGATGTAAACCAAGGATTAGAAGGCTTACAAGATAAGTATGGAGAATTACGTGTTGCAGATGCAGGTATACGTGAAGCTACTATTTTAGGTCAAGGTATAGGTATGGCTATGCGTGGTTTACGTCCAATAGCCGAAATACAATATTTAGATTATATACTATACGCATTACAAATTATTAGTGACGATTTAGCAACATTACATTATAGAACAAAAGGACGTCAAAAAGCGCCATTAATAATCCGTACACGTGGACACAGATTAGAAGGAATTTGGCATTCTGGTTCACAAATGGGAGGTGTTTTAAATCTAGTAAGAGGTATTCATGTTTTAGTTCCTAGAAATATGACTAAAGCAGCTGGTTTCTATAACACTTTGCTAGAAAGTGACGAACCTGCTTTAATAGTGGAATGCTTAAACGGATACCGTTTAAAAGAAGCTAAACCAACAAACTTTGGAAGCTTCAAAACACCAATAGGAGTTGTAGAAACTGTAAAAGAAGGAAGCGATATAACATTATTATCATATGGATCTACATTACGAATAGTTGAGAAAGTTGCTAAAGAGCTTATAGAAGTGGGTATTAATGCAGAAGTTATAGATGCACAATCTTTACTACCATTCGATATTAACCATGATGTTGTAAAAAGTGTTGCTAAAACTAATCGTTTAATGATAATAGATGAAGATGTCCCCGGAGGCGCTTCTTCTTATTTATTAAACGAAGTACTAAATAACCAAAATGCATACAAGTATTTAGATAGCCAACCAATAACCTTAACAGCTAAGGCACATAGACCTGCTTATGGTACTGATGGAGACTATTTCTCTAAACCATCTGCGGAAGATATTTTTGAAGCAGTTTACGAGGTTATGCATGAAACAAACCCTGCTAATTTTCCTAAATTGAGATAATAAATTACTTATACAGATTAAACCTTTTTTAAATAATCCTGTCTAAAGAGTTGTACATAAAAACCAACTGTTTATGAGAGGATTATTTTTTTTAGCATTATTATCGTTATTATTTACTGGATGTTCGGATGAAGAATCTGGAGCTACAGAAACTTCAACAACCTCAGGAAGTGAATCACCAACAGCATTTGATATCTCTACTGTTTTAAATATAGACTTAGATGCGCTTCTAAATTACAACAACCAATACATCCCTGCATATATTACTAAAGACAATACGCCCGGAAACAACACAATCACTAATGAAGGAGCTACATTGGGTCGTGTATTGTTTTATGATAAAAAACTATCTGTAGATAATACAATAGCTTGTGCTAGCTGCCATAAACAGGAATTGGCCTTTGGAGATAATGATAGCCAAAGTAACGGTGTAGATGGAGTTACAGGAAGGCATTCTATGCGTTTAATAAACTCTCGTTTTGCTGATGAAAATCAATTCTTTTGGGACGAAAGAGCAAGCTCTTTAGAACAACAAACAACTATGCCTATACAAGACCATATAGAAATGGGCTTTAGTGGAGAAAATGGAGACTTAGGATTCGATGATTTAATAAATAAATTAGAGGACGAAGAATACTATGCACCTTTATTTACATTAGTATACGGTACACCAGATATTACAGAAGCTAAAATGCAAAACGCGCTAGCTCAGTTTATAAGAAGTATACAGTCTTTTGATAGTAAATATGATAACGGAAGACTTTTAGTTAATAACGATGGGCAAGCTTTTCCTAATTTTACACAACAAGAAAATGATGGGAAGCAACTATTTTTACAACCTCCAACATTTGATAATCAAGGAAACAGAATTGCCGGAGGCATTGGTTGTGCAGGATGCCATAGAGCTCCTGAATTTGATATTGATCCTAACTCTAGAAATAATGGAGTAATTGGCATAGCTGGTACGACTATCGGAACAGATTTAACTAATACTCGCTCCCCTAGTCTAAGAGATGTTGTACAGGCTGATGGCACTAGTAATGGTCAATTCATGCATACAGGAGTTAGTGATGATTTAACAACAGTTTTAAACCACTATAACGCAATAAGTTTAGTAGGCAATAACAATCTAGATCCAAGACTACGTCCGGGGGGGAATGCACAACAATTAAATTTAACAGACACAGAACGAAATGCTGTAATAGCTTTTTTAACAACATTGGCTGGTACAGATGTATACACGAACGAAAAATGGAGCGATCCTTTTATTGAGTAATTATTATAATTTTCCTAATTTATAAAAAGCGTTTACTTAAGTAAGCGCTTTTTTTTTATCTTTAAAACTAAACAAAGATATAATATGCTAACAAAGCAAGATAAAGCACAATTACGAGGAACAATTTTTAGACATTTAGACGGTATAGCTACAGCTACAACAGCTTATACTTTACATAAAAAGGGAGTTCTAGATTTTATATTAGATAGAAAATCCGTGACCTTACTAGACCTCACCAAACAATTTAACGCAAACGATGGGTATCTTAATGTTGCTTTACGTATTCTTTGTGCTCAAGGCTGGTTAACACAACATATCGACACTAAAAATGACACAATTATTTTTACAACTAACAGTAATAGTAAAGTCGCATTTTCATTAACTCATTTGTATGAAAATGCTATTAATATATTACAATATGCCGTAAATTTTCCCGAAGAACGTATACGAGCAGATGCTTTTATTGTTTTAGAACGTATTTTTAAAAAATACGAAGCAAACTTTGGACTAGGTACTATAGAAACGAATTCTATAGAATACCAAGTGTTAAAACATATAGAAGGCATTATAGTTGCACCTATTACTGTTTTATTAGGTGTTAATGGTATGTTTCATAAATATTTTATGGAAGCCTCTTTTACTGCTGAAGAGTATCATAAAGATCCGGAAAGTTTTAAAAAAATATTAGATTTTCTTACCTATTTAGGTTGGTTTAAAAAGAAAAATAGCACATATCAATTTACAGATGAAGGTTTATTCTATGCAAAACGTGCTAGTGCATATGGAGTTACAGTATCATATTTACCAACTTTTTTACAATTAGATGAATTGCTTTTTGGCAATCCTTTAGTTTTAAAAACTGATACCCCTGATGATACAGAGAAACATGTACATAGAGAAATGAATGTTTGGGGAAGTGGAGGCGCACACTCTACTTACTTTAAGGTTATAGATCAAGTTATTATAAAACTCTTTAATAAACCTATAGATCAACAACCTAAAGGTATCTTAGATATGGGCTGTGGTAATGGTGCTTTTATACAACACATTTTCGATGTTATAGAACACCAAACCTTAAGAGGAAAAGTATTAGATGAACATCCTTTATTATTAGTAGGAGCAGATTTTAATAAAGCTGCTTTAAAAGTTACTAGGGCTAATTTAATAAAAGCAGATATCTGGGCAAAAGTAATATGGGGAGATATTGGTAGACCAGATTTGTTAGCCAAAGATTTAAAAGAAGACTATAATATAGATTTAAAAGATTTATTAAACGTTCGTACTTTTCTAGATCATAATCGCATATGGGATGATCCTAAACAAACAACTGATAGAATTAGTGAATCCTCAGGAGCTTATGCCTACAAAGGAAAACGTATAGATAATAATCTCGTTGAAGATTCTTTATTAGAACATTTGCAAAAATGGAAACCATACGTAGAACAGTTTGGTTTATTAATTATAGAATTACATACTATAAAACCAGAGCTTACTGCTAACAATATAGGAAAAACAGCCGCAACAGCTTACGATGCCACACATGGTTATAGTGATCAATATATTCTAGAAGTTGATGTATTTAACAAATTAGCTGCAGAAGCCGGTTTACATCCAGATCCGACCTATTTTTCTAAATTTCCAAATAGTGAATTAGCTACAGTTAGTGTAAACTTATTAAAAGGAAACTAAATGGAAAATGAGAACAAACTAATAACACGAGATTGGTTAGCCATAGAACGTACTAAATTAGCAAACGAGCGCACTTTTTTAGCCTATTTTAGAACTTTTATCGTCTTTTTAGGAACAGGACTAACTATACTTAAACTAGAATTCTTTACAGGTTTAAAATCTTTTGGACTTTCATTACTGGTTATATGTCCAATTATTCTAATTATTGGGCTCTATCGTTTAATACGTGTGAAAAAGAATATTAAACGCCATTATAACACCTAAAATAAATGTTTGGCATGAGTTAAATCGTGTTCACCGAAATTTATTGTTGTGCTTTTACAATTTTATTTGTTTTGAAAGCAAATCAATAAAACCTATAATTATGAAAATTAGAAACCTAGCAATTATTCTTTTTAGCCTATTAGTATTAAACTCATGTATTGTAAAATCTCTTCATCCCTTTTATGTACAAGAAGCAATTTCTTTTGAAGAAAAATTTATTGGAAATTGGAAAGATGACAAAGGAGCAACATGGCATGTAGAATCTTTTAAAGCCATGTTCGATAAAGAGTTTAACTCAAAAAACAAACCATCTAAAAAGGATTTAGCAGCATTTAAAAAATACAAATATAACTACTATGTAGAGTACACTTCTAATGATAAAAAAGCCACTTTTATGGCTACTCCTTTTAAAGTTAAAGACCAACTATTATTAGACTTCACACCTTATATACAAGACGATACTGGATTAAACTCACTGTTATCATCTCATCTTATAAATGCCCATTCTGTTGTAAAATTCGATATCATTAACAATGATAACATAGACATTAAATGGTTAGACGAAAACCGTATTAAAGACTTATTTAAAAATAGTAAAATTAGAATTAAACACGAAACAATAGGTATCCAAGAGGACTTTTTACTTACAGCAGATTCAAAAGAATTATACGAATTTTTAGAAAAATATTTAGTTTCAAGTGTTGAAAACAAATGGAAATCAACATCCGATAAAAAACTAAGCCGTTATAATGTTAGATCTTAATCCATATCTAAAGAAAATAAACAACCACAGCCCTATATTATTTAATTTAGGACTATGGTTATCCACTTTTATAATTTTATTATTTATATTTTCTCGCGGTCAACGCCCTATAAGTGTAGATTATATTTATTCCGTTAGCTTCCTTATCTCTTTAACTCTTCCATCTGTAATAAACCTTTATGGCTTGATGCCTCGCCTTTTAAAAAAGGAAAAATATATTTTGTATTGTTTAGCCTTCATAATAAACCTTCTTATATTTTCACAATTACATATTTCATTTTTTAAACCTATATTAAATAGCTTATTTCCTAATTACTTTTTTATTTCATACCATTCCAACACTAATCCTATCGTTACTTTTAGTATTTTCCTAATAGCAACAACTTTGGTTAAGTTATCTGAAGATTGGTTTCATTTTAACAGGAGTGAAAATCGTGAATTACGTTTAAAAAATCAACAAATAGAAACACAACTATCTAATTTAAGATCACAAATAAATCCTCATTTTTTATTTAACTCTCTTAACGTTATTTATGCCTTAGCCATTGAAAAAAAAGAAGGCATAACTGATGCTATTGTACAACTTTCTGATATTTTACGATATATTATATATGATTCGGACACAAAATGTATCTCCATGAAAGAAGAAATTAAGCTATTAGATAACTATATTAAATTTCAAAAATTTAGAATTTATGGTTTTAACAATATAACTTTTAATAGAAGTATTGAAAATGAAAGCTTTAATCTATACCCTATGTTATTATTACCTTTAGTTGAAAATAGTTTTAAACATGGTTTAAAAGGCAATCTAAAAGATACTTTTATACTCATCAATATTTTTCAAAAAAACCATATTTTCAAGTTTTCTATAGAAAACAATATGTTTTTAGATAAATCAAATGAAAAACTTCAATATTCTGGCGTTGGTTTAGAACATATTAAAAACAATTTAAACTTAGTTTACCCAGAACAGCACGAATTTAAAATCACAAAAACAGAAACCACATTTAAAGTAGACATAACTATAACCTTAAACACATTACAAGAATGACTCTTAAATGTATAATTATAGATGATGAACCTTCTTCTCAAAGTGTTTTAAAACACTTTGTAAAGGACCTCTCTTTTTTAGAGCTCATTGCTGTATGTAATAACGCTATAGAAGGACTACAAGCTTTAAAAACGCATAACACCATAGATTTACTGTTTTTAGACATTAATATGCCCAAAATTTCTGGATTAACTTTCTATAAATCTTTACAAAACCCGCCTAATGTTATTTTCACAACTGCTTACCCACAATATGCTGTAAACGGTTTTGAGGTTAATGCTATAGATTATCTTTTAAAACCTTTTTCGTTTGATCGCTTTTTTACAGCTGTTAACAAAGTGCTAGACGTAAAAACCAAAGAGCAATATCCAACTACCGATCAGTTTATAATGGTAAAATCTAACAAAGTATTGCATAAAGTACTTTTAAATTCTCTAGAATATATTGAAGCTTTTGGCGACTACGTCAAATTACATAGAAATGATGATTATATAATAACTAATAGTACATTCTCTAATATATTAGAGCTTTTACCCGAATCTCAATTTGTACGCACACATAAGTCGTTTGCCGTAAACATAGATTTAATTAATAATGTTGCTGGTAACAGAATTTCTATAAACTCTAAAATAGTCCCTATTGGACAAACACACAAAAAAGCCTTTTTAGACAAACTAGAGAAAAATAATTAGTTTTGATTATTAAAATAGAATACGAACTAACTAAAATGAGATTGCCATTACCAAATAAATATGAAAGCTGTATCTATAGTTAATATAAGAAAAGAATTAAAACACAAATCTAATCAAGAGCTTGCAGAGTTGTGTTTACGTTTATCTCTATTTAAAAAAGAAAACAAAGAATTATTGACCTATTTATTATTTGAAGCAGATAATGAGAATGGCTACATAGAAACTGTAAAACAAGAAATAGATGAACAGTTTAGTTTAATTAATACAGATAGCTATTTTTATATAAAAAAAAGTGTTCGCAAAATTCTACGAAACATAAAAAAATATTGTAGGTACTCTTTAAAAAAAGATACCGAAGTGCAGCTTCTGCTCTATTTTTGTAATAAATTAAACGATTTTACTCCTTCTATTGAACGTAACGTAACATTAATGAATATTTACGATAGGCAAATAGCAACGATAAAGAAACGAATAACAACTTTACATGAAGATTTACAATACGACTATAATTTGGAATTGGAAGATTTAGAGTTATAACCCCATATTATTGAACGTTTTTTAAAACAAGTCCTTATTTTTTAATTAAAGATAATTCACAAACCGTAGAGTTCACTTTCTGCGCCATTGTCGAGCTACTTTTAAATTCTGAATTGCCTAGTAATTTTTCATAATCAAAAAATTTTACTGTCTCAGGCAGTGCCATACTTACAGTCATATTTCTGTTAAAAAAATAACCTCCATTCCAATTAACCATACCTACATAATCCCATTCAAAACCGTAAAACAAAAATGGTTTCTTATTCAGTTTTTCTAATGTTTGTAAGTTGGTACCAATAGTAATGCCTTCTTTAGTTTTCCAATCCGTATTTTCTTTACGAACTTTAACCTCTAGTAATTCATTAAAGTCTAATGAATCATCTTTCCAAATGAATTCAAATTCGTTTTTACTCCTTGGAAATATTACGGTTTTCATATACTCTACCATTCCTTCTGGGTAATTAATACGTTTTACTTTTTCTTTAAATACTTTTTTAGATCAGCTTCAGAATTATATTGTAATAAATTATCTAAAACAAACTCAGATTTACTTTGGTTTAACGTAATAGTATTTTTTTCTAGGTCATTTCTTTTAGACTCTAATACATTTATAGCTTCTCTTTGCTTACATGATATAATTGTAAACGCTACTATAACAAAAAGAAAAACATCAATAAACTTCATACTTTGATTGTTTTACTACCAAACATAAATAGTATTTATATAGCTAAAATTATAATTATTACATCTGTGTATCAAATCTTTACTTAACTAACAAATAGCTTCTTTTTGTTAAAAAAAGTAGACTAAGTGAATCTTCCTATTTTAAAACTCATGGAATCCCCTAAAAAACACCTATTTAATATTCAGAGATTTGTATAACCCAAGACAAGAAACTATTAATCAAATAAAAATTCCTTTAATCATACTTTATATTTTATCTCTCTTTTCTTTAAGCAAGAATTCTTACCAACAACTCTTTTAACAAATCTCCTTGCGGAACAGCATTAGCTCCTACTCCTTTACTTTTTACATCAAACTGTCTTAAAACAGCAATAACACCACTTACTTTTCGCATAGGAAAGTTACGTGTAGCAGTTAAATACTCGTTAACAAAATAAGGGTTTACTCGCAATGCAGAAGCTACATTTCTAGGTGACTTATCTGTCATACCATGTAATTGTAGTAACTGAGAAAAGAAATTAAAAAGTAAAGATACAGTAACTACCATAGGGTTATCCTTTGGATTATCTGCAAAGTAATTTATAATTTTAAATGCCTGAGCATCGTTTCTAGCTCCTATAGCTTTTCTTAACTCAAAATTATTATAATCCTTACTTATCCCTATATTCTCTTCAATATGTTCAGGAGTAATTTGCGTCTCTTTAGGTAAAACTATTTGTAGTTTTTCTAACTCATTGTTTATTTTACTTAAATCAGTACCTAAAAACTCTACCAACATTTGTGAAGCTTTAGGAGCAATACTATAACCTTTAGTAGATAAAACACGACGAATCCAATCTGGCACTTGATTTTCGTATAGTTTTTTACTCTCGAAAACAACACCGTTCTTCTTAATAGTTTTATATACAGCTTTACGTTTATCTACCTTTTTATATTTATAGCAAATAACTAAAACAGTTGTTGGCTGTGGATTATCTGCATAAGCTGCCAATTTATCTATAGTACGTGCTAAATCTTGAGCTTCTTTAACAATAACTACTTGTCGTTCTGCCATCATTGGGAAGCGTTTAGCATTCCCAACAATATCTTCTATAGTTACATCTCTTCCATACAATACCATTTGGTTAAAGCCTCTTTCTTCTTCAGCCAAAACTGTGTTCTCTATAAAATCTGAGATTTTATCAATATAATATGCCTCTTCTCCCATTAATAAGTAAATAGGTTTAAGGTTTTTATTCTTTATATCGGTTACCAGCTGTTTTACTTCGTCCAAAATATATTCTGCATTTTATAAACTATATATCCTAACACATACAAACCATAAAAGCTTTAAACAAATTTTAAAATTAAAAGGCTTTCAACTAACTTTATAATTATAAATTTGCATTGTGCAAGAATTAAACTTTCCTACATATTCGTTTCGCTTCAAAAATAGCGAAAATAAAGTATCTATTTTCGACAGTATTCGTAAAAAATTTGTGATTTTACAACCCGAAGAATGGGTAAGGCAACATTGTGTGCATTATTTAATTAACGAAAAGAAGTATCCCATTTCGCTTATTAATGTTGAAAAAGAGTTAAAAATTAATGATTTAAAGAAGCGTTACGATATTGTAATTTTTAACCCAGATGGAAGTATTCATTTAATTGTAGAATGTAAAGCACCTAAAATTAAAATAGACCAAACTACTTTCGATCAAGTTGCCAGATATAATTTAGCATTAAACGCAACATATTTAATGGTCACCAATGGATTAAATCATTATTATTGCACGATGGATTTTAATGCTGAAAAATATCAGTTTTTAAGGGATATTCCAGAATATAAAACGAAATCTTAATTTATAGCTCTATTGGAAGTAGCAATTGTTATATTAAATTGGAATGGAAAAGGCTTATTAAAAACCTTTTTACCGTCTATTATACGTTATTCTAAAGAAGCAACTATTTATGTTGCAGACAATGCTTCTAGCGATGATTCTGTTGACTTTGTTAGCACCCAATTTCCTTCTATTAAAATAATTAAAAACATGGAAAATGGAGGTTATGCAAAAGGCTACAATGATGCCCTAAAGCATATTAATGCAGATATATTTTGTTTAGTAAATAGCGACATAGAAGTTACAGAAAACTGGTTAACACCAATTATCTCTACTTTTAAATCAGAGAAACATACTGCTATTATACAACCAAAAATACTGGACTATAAACAAAAATCTCATTTTGAATATGCTGGAGCTGCTGGAGGTTATATAGATAAATATGGTTATCCTTTTTGTAGAGGGCGCATCTTTAATACTATAGAGGTAGATAATGGGCAATACAATAATGACTCAGAAATATTTTGGGCTTCTGGAGCCTGTTTCTTTATTAGAGCTACCGTTTTTAATACTTTAAAAGGATTTGATGAATCCTTTTTTGCCCATATGGAAGAAATAGATTTATGCTGGAGAGCAAACAATTTAGGTTATACTTCAAAATATGTTCATCAATCCACAGTATACCACGTTGGTGGTGCAACTTTAAATGCTACTAATCCTAGAAAAACATATCTCAATTTTAGAAATAGTTTATTTACACTTACAAAAAATGCATCTGGTGTCATTATATTTTTACTATTTTCTCGTTTAGTTTTAGATGGTTTAGCCTCTATAAAGTTTTTATTTTCTTTTAAATTTGGTCATATCATGGCCATTTTAAAAGCTCATTTTAGCTTTTATATAAACTTACCTAGGTTATTAAAACAACGTAAACAATTACCTCAAACAAAAAGCTATTATAAAATAACATCCATAGTTTGGCTATACTACGTAAATAAAAAGAAACTATTTAGCCGTTTATAAGTCTTTAGTAAAAGTTTTGTTAATCCTTATTTTAACATTTTATTTTTCTATACTTTTGATATGCTAAGATTAAAATTTATCTAAACAATTATTGAATTCTCATTTAGAGAAAATGAAAAAAACATTCTTATGAAGAAACTAGTATTATTTATTGCCGTTGCACTAATAACTTTAAGTTCTTGTGTTTCTAAAAAAGACTTTTTAGCATTAGAAGAAAAGCATAAAAAAACACAAGATTTATTAAATTCTGCAACAGTTAAACTAAACAAATGTTTAGCAGATGAAGCTGCAGCTACAGCAAGAGGGCAAGAATTAGAGGCACGTTTAGCTGATATGAAAAAAACAAACCAAGATTTAATACAATCTTCTAAAGAAATGACTGTATTAACTACTAAAGGTGCAGAAAATCTAGAAAAATCATTAGAGAGCTTAAAAGAAAAAGATTTAAAAATATCACGTTTACAAGATGCTTTAACTAAAAAAGACAGTGTAACATTAGCTTTAGTTACTAGCCTTAAAAAAGAAGTAGGCTTAAACGATCCAGATATTGAAATTAATGTAGAAAAGAGTGTTGTATTCATTTCTCTTTCAGATAAATTATTATTCAAAAGCGGAAGCTACAATATTACTAATAGAGCCAAAGAAATTTTAAGAAAAGTTGCTACTGTTATTAATAGTAAACCTAATTTTGAAGCCATGATTGAAGGTCATACAGATAATGTGCCATACAAAAAAGGAGTTTTAATTGACAATTGGGATTTAAGTGTAAAACGTAGTACAGCTATTGTTAGAGCTTTACAAGAATTAGGTGTTAATCCAGCACAGTTAATAGCTGCAGGACGTGCCGATTATGTGCCTTTAGTACCAAACGATACTAAAGAAAATAAAGCTACTAACCGTAGAACTAAGATTTTAATTTTACCAAAAATTGATCAATTCTACGATATGATAGAAACGGAAATGAAAAGCTTATCTGAAGAAAGTAACTAAAAATACTCTACAAAAGAAGAAAAAGCGCAATCTTAAAGATTGCGCTTTTTTTATTTGCTTATATAAGCATAAATAGTAACTTTATACTACCAACATATAAAAAAATACGTTTTGAATACAATAATGAGAGTGAGTATAAAAACGGCAATATTACTAGCATGTTTTGCTATAGTATCCTGTACAGATGAACCCTATTATGAAGATATTTCTACTGTAGATTTACAACTATTATCCTTAATAGATGATAAGTCTAATGGACAAGGGGTAGACTTTTTTCAATTACCAAATTCTACAGATTTTCAAAGTATTCCTCAAGACCCGCTTAATCCTTTAAACTCGGCTAAAGTTAGTTTAGGTAAAATGTTAGTTCATGAAACTGCCACAGGAGGTGATCCTCAAATTACAGACGCAAACCAAACCTATTCATGTGCTAGCTGTCACCCAGTAGCTTCTGGTTTTTATTCAGGCAACTTACAAGGTATAGGAGAAGGTGGTATTGGATTTGGATCTCAAGGAGAAAGTAGACAGATAAATACTAATATGCCATTAAATTTAATAGACATACTACCTATAAAAGTGCCTAGTTTATTAAATACTGCATATCAAGACGTGATGCTATGGAATGGAGCTTTAGGAGCTACAGGAATAAACACTCCTTTTGTTACACAAAATGCAGAAGACATCCCAGAAAACCTATTAGGGTATCAGGGTTTAGAAACTCAAGGTATAGCTGGACAAAATGCACACAGACTAAAAATAGATGAGGAGTTTATTACAACCTATCAATATAAAGATATGTTTGATGATGCTTTTCCAGACTTTCCCGAAAGCACAAGATACTCAAAAACAACAGCTGGTTTAGCAATTGCTGCCTACAATAGAACAGTACTAGCAAATCAATCTCCATGGCAAGATTGGCTAAAAGGCCAACATAATGCCATGTCAGCACAAGAAAAAAGAGGAGCTATTTTATTTTTAGATAAAGCAAAATGTGTTAATTGCCACACAGGACCTTCATTAAAATCTAATGAATTCTATGCTTTAGGTTTAGGTGATATGGACCAAAGTAATGGAATAATAATAAATCAAGAGCAATTTGAAATGATTCAAAAAGGTAGAGGAGGTTTTACAAATAATGCAAATGATAATTATAAATTTAAAGTACCAAATTTATATAACTTAAAAAACAATCCCTTTTATGGGCATGGAGGAACCTTTACTAATTTAACCGAAATAATTACTTACATAGTTTTAGGAGAAAAAGAAAATAGTAATGTTCCAGATGCTCAACTTGCAGAAGAATTCACAAATTTAAATTTAACCTCAGCAGAAATTAATGATTTAGTAGCTTTTGTGGAAAATGCATTATACGATCCTAACTTAGAACGTTATGTTCCTACAGAGGTTTTCTCAGGCAATTGTATTCCTAATGGAGATGAGCAATCTCAAATAGATTTAGGCTGTAACTAAATCTATAATGGTTAAATACTAGAATATAAAAACAAAAAGCTCAATTATAATAATTGAGCTTTTTTGTTTTAATTTTTAAGGCATTCTCTCATAGTAGTAATCTCAGACTCTAAAGTATTAATCTTTTCAGATTGCTTAGATATAGTCTCATTTTGTCCCTGTATTACTTTCACTAAAATTGGAATAGTTTCAATATAATTAACTGCTAACATTCCATTTTCATGATTACTTTCATCAATTAATTCAGGTAATAAATCTTTAATTTCTTGAGCCATAAAACCAAAATGCTTTTTCTTTTCTTTGTCTTTTATATAATTATATTGATACGTTTTTAAACTCATAATAGTAGACAGCACTTTATTGTTACTAGAAATATTTTCTTTTAAACGTTTATCAGATGGCGTAAAGGCATTTACAAAAAAGAAATTATTCCAAAAGTTTCCGTTTCGTCCTAAATCATACGTTTGACTTAAAAAAGGATAAAAATCAAAATCACTAAAAACATAATCTGAGTTTACACCACCTCCAGCGCCTATACTAATATTTAGTCCACCATTGACTGTATTATCATTTGTGTGTACTCCTCTTGTATATACTCTTCTAAAATGTTTATCGAAAACACCAAGATCAATGCCTGTGGCGTCTAAATTAGTTAAGGACTCTACAGCAGGTTCAAAAGTTTGAGATTTAATAACAAAGCTTGTTATATTGTTAAACCTAACATTATAATTACCAAGATCATTACTGTTATTTAACGCAAAAATACTTCCTGTTGGCTCAGATAATATTTGAGAATTGAAGCCAGTATTTTCTATATTAATACCATCAGATGATTTTCCAACCACATTAATATCTAATTGACTATTTGGGGTTGTAGTACCAATACCAACTTGAGAAACCACAACAAATGGGAATAAAAAAATGCCAAGAAGATACATTTTAGGGAGCTTTCTTTTCATAGAATTCTAATATGGACTTATTTTTTTAAGTTTTGGCCTAAAAAAAGTATAACTACTTGCAAATTAATCTTTTAACAAAAAGATCTCAGTTTTAGAAGATCTCTAAACTTCCTTTACCTTCTCTTATTATTTCTGGTTCTCCATCCGAAAAATCTATAATAGTTGATCCTTCATTACCTCCATAACCTCCATCTATAACCAAATCTACAAGATTATCCCATTTTTCTAGAATTAATTCAGGATCTGTAGTATATTCTAATATCTCGTCTTCATCTCTAATAGAAGTTGATACAATTGGATTCCCTAAAGCCTCGACTATATCTAACGCGATTTGATTATCTGGCACGCGAATACCTACTGTTTTTTTCTTCTTAAAAACCGATGGTAATGTTTTGGCCCCCGGTAAAATAAAAGTATACGGCCCCGGTAAAGCTCTTTTCAAGATTTTAAATGTAGAAGTATCAATTTGTTTAACATAATCGCTTAAATTACTTAAATCTCTACAAATAAAAGAGAAATTAGCTTTCTCTAATTTTACGCCTTTAATTTTAGCAATACGTTCTAAAGCTTTAGTATTAGTAATATCACACCCTAAACCATATACGGTATCTGTAGGGTATATAATTAGTCCTCCTTTTTCAAGGACGTCTATTACTTTTTTTACCTCTTTAGGATTAGGGTTATCTTCGTATATTTTAATAAACTCTGCCACAATACTTAATTTAAAAGCAAAGTTATACATTTTAATTAAGTGTTAAAACGTATAACAAGCATTCTTTTATATAACAATATTATAACTCTGGTTTTAACAAAACCTTAGTTATCAACATACTAAATAATAATAATTTTGTTTGTACGTTTACTATATAAATGGACTAAACTCATGTATAAACTACCTAAACTTGTCTCAATAGTTTTATTAATCAATTTTATATTTTCTAGCTGCGTTAGTGATGATACTCTTATCAATGAAGTTCCGGCAATCTCTAACGATTATAGAGAAGAGCTTAATGTATCGTATGGTAGTGACGACAAACAAGTTTACGACATTTATTTACCTCAAAACAGATCGTTAGATACAAAAACTATTATACTTGTACATGGTGGTGGTTGGACTTCTGGTGATAAAAATGAAATGAATAATATTAAAGACATTATTCGTCAAGATCTTCCAGATTATGCTATTGTGAATATTAACTATAGACTAGCTGATGAAAATAATCAGCCATATCCTATGCAAATTAATGATATCACTACAGTAATAGAACACTTAAAAGCTAATAGAACCGATTATATAATTTCAGAAAACTATGGTTTTATAGGTATTAGTGCTGGTGCTCATCTATCTATGCTATGGAGTTATGCCTTCGATATAGATAATAATATAAACATGGTATGTAGTATTGTTGGGCCTACAAACTTTACAGATCCTGCTTATTTAAACAATACTGATCCCGAAGTACAAATTCTAGTAGACACTTTTGGCGTAGACTTGTCAACATCTTTTCTAGAAGAAGTAAGCCCTATACATCAAGTGTCTGCTACTTCTCCATCTTCAATATTATTTTACGGAGGCATGGATCCTTTAATTCCTACAACACAAGGTACAGCGTTAAATGAAAAACTTATAAGTCTAGGTATAACTCATCAATTTACCTTATATGAAAATGAAGGTCACGGATGGGTAGGCAATAATCTTTTAGACACTTGGACAAAGTTAAAACTATTTACTTTAGCAAATTTTTAAAAACCTCCTCTTCTACCTCCTGGTCGTCCAGAACTACTATTAGGCCTAGCTTTACTATTTGGCTTTTTAAGTTTTGGTTGTAATTTTTCTTTTTGAAATTTTTGATAACTCAACCATTTTTTATTTTGTTCTTCACTTAAAAGTGTTTCTATAGCAGTATTTAATTTTGTTTCTTCTTCTAAAACTTGATCTCTAACAGGTTTAAGTTTTTCAATGGTCATTTTACGAATTCCCATTAATGCTTCTCGATCTCTATTTTGTATTGCAGATTTCATATTTTGGTTTACAATAATATCTAAACCCTCAAATAGATCTTTATTAGAAGCTTCTATTATTTTAATTTGTGAATTATACAAAGTTACATGCTCCTTTACAGATTTTGCTATAGAATCCTTTTGTTTTAATTTTAACTTTTTCAATACTTTTTTTGTATCGTATTCAAAAATTCCAGCAATTTTAACAGATTCAAACTTTGGTATTTCCATCCTTCCACTTCGTGGAGATACTACACCTCTACTTTGAGAAAAACTTAATGTAAATTGAAATAAAATGGCTATTAAAATAATTCTTTTCATATAATTGATTTGATATACTAATACATTTAGACTTATTTTTTCTATAAAAGTTTAATACTTCAGGTTATTATATAAAGAAGTACTAAATTAACCTATAATCTGTAACTTCGCAAAACGTAATAACAATTTCTTTACGCCTCCAAATTGAAAATCAATTTCTGCTTTTTTATCACCACCTTTCCCTTCTATCTTCAAGACTTCTCCTTTTCCAAATTTCAAATGCTTTACAATATTTCCAACAACTAATTCTCCATCAAACAAATTAGCTCCCGCTGGAGGTTTTACATCTGAAGCTTTTTTCATTTTTTTAGGTGCACTTATTTCAAAATTAGGTGATTTTTTTGGTACTAGCTTAGTTCCTTTCTTTTGCATTTTTGGTTGAATAGGCTTTTTAAATCTTATTTTATTAGGTGGTGTATCTCCAAAAATATCTGCAGACAACATTGGATTAATACGACGTTCTTCTATTGGTGTTTTTATATCTAAATATTGGTCATCGATTTCTTCAATAAAACGGCTAGGTTCTGAATCTACCAATTTTCCCCAACGGTACCTTGATAAAGCATAAGTTAAATAAGCTTGTTTTTCCGCTCTTGTAAGTGCTACATAAAATAAGCGTCGCTCTTCCTCTAACTCTGTACGCGTATTCATACTCATAGCACTTGGAAATAAGTCCTCTTCTAAACCAACCACAAACACATGGTTAAACTCTAATCCTTTTGCTAAGTGAATTGTCATTAAAGCAACATGATCTGTATCTCCTTTATCAGAATCTAAATCGGTAGATAAAGCTACATCTTCTAAAAACTCTGCTAATGAATCGGATGCATCTGCTATTTCAATTTGTCCTTCAACAAAATCTTTAATACCGTTTAACAGTTCTTCTACATTTTCTAAACGAGTAACTCCTTCTGGTGTACCATCTTTGTTAAACTCACGCATTAAGCCACTCGTTTTAGTAACATGTTCTGCTAAATCAAAAGCATTAGCAGTCTCATTCATTACCTGATAACTTTTAATTAAAGTTACAAAATCGCGTAATTTTGTTTTTGTACCTCCATTAATTTTTATGTCTACGTTATCTATATTTTCCAGTAATTGAAAAATAGTTTTCCCGTAACTATTAGCAGCAACAACTAACTTATCTAAAGTTGTTTGTCCTATCCCTCTAGCTGGATAATTTATTACTCGCTTTAAGGCTTCTTCATCCGCTGGATTTAAAATTAATCTTAAGTATGCTGTAACATCTTTTATTTCTTTACGCTGATAAAATGATAATCCTCCGTAAATTCTATATGGTATTTCTCTTTTACGCAAGGCATCTTCCATTGCACGAGATTGTGCATTGGTTCTATATAATATTGCAAAATCACTATTTTGCAACTGATTGTTCATTTTAGTTTCAAAAATAGTACTTGCAACATAGCGTCCTTCATCTCCATCTGTTAATGAACGATGTACTGTTACCTTCTCTCCTTCTTCGTTAGCTGTCCAAACCACTTTATCTAGTTTAGTTTGGTTATGGTCTATTACTGAATTTGCTGCATTAACAATATTTTTTGTAGAACGATAATTCTGCTCTAACCTAAACAATTTCACGCCATCATAATCTTTCTGGAAGTTTAATATGTTATTAATATTTGCTCCACGGAAAGCATAAATACTTTGCGCATCATCTCCTACAACACAAATATTTTGAAAACGATCTGCTAAGGCTCTAACAATTAAGTATTGAGAATGATTAGTATCTTGATACTCATCTACCATGATATAACGGAATCTATTTTGATATTGCGCTAAAACTTGAGGAAAACGAGTTAATAATTCATTAGTTCTAAGTAATAAATCATCAAAATCCATCGCTCCCGCTTTAAAACAACGGTCTACATATTCTTTATAAATCTCACCCATTCTTGGTCGACGTGCCATAGCATCTGCTTCCATTAATTCTGGGTTTTTAAAATAGGCTTTTACAGTAATTAGGCTGTTTTTATATGACGATATCCTACTATATACTTGTTTCGTTTTATAAACATCCTTATCTAAGCCCATTTCTTTAATAATAGACCCCATTAACCTTTGAGAATCTTGAGTATCGTATATGGTAAAATTACTAGGAAACCCTAAATGATGCCCTTCGAAACGTAAAATCTTCGCAAATACTGAGTGAAACGTTCCCATCCATAAGTTTTTTGCTTCACTACTTCCTACAATTTGAGCAATACGCTCTTTCATTTCTCGTGCAGCTTTATTGGTAAATGTTAATGCTAATATATTAAAGGCATCTACACCTTGGCTCATTAAATAAGCAATACGATAAGTTAATACACGTGTTTTTCCAGATCCTGCTCCAGCGATGATAATCATAGGACCTTCTTTTTGCACTGTAGGTCCATACTGCGCTTCGTTTAATTGGCTTAAATACTTTTCCAAAACTCTCTAAATTTTATAAGGTGTAAAAATAAGTATTGTCTCTCGTTATATAGCCCCGTTTTGTTAATAATTATAAACAATTAGATGATTTTTTACTGGTTTTAATTCTTAACAAAAGTCATTCATAAAAATTCACGTATAAACACCTGTAATCATTATTTGATGTTGTCTTATTTTTGATGAAAACCAAATATTAAATAATGGGAAAGCCAAAAACAATATTAATTTTAAGACATGCCGAAAAGCCACAAGATCCTAATAACGAAAAACTTTCAGTCAAAGGATATGAAAGAGCTGCTGCACTAGCCTATTACTTACCTGATGCTTTTGGTGATATTAATCATATTTTCGCTGCAGGTGTTGGCAAACATAGTCATAGCCATAGACCAGTAGAAACTATAACGCCTTTAGCCAATCGTTTGGATAAAAAAATACATGATAGTTATTTAAAAAAAGAATACAAAGAAATGGTCAACCATGTCTTTTCTAAAGAGAAGTATACCAATGAAACAATAGCTGTGTGCTGGGAACATAAGGACATCAAAGCTATTGCCGATGAATTTGGAGCAACTAATACTCCTTCTTCTACCTGGTCGGAAACTTGTTTTGATTTAGTTTGGAAATTAACTTTACAAAACGATGGAAGCTACCTTTTAGATCAAATTGCGCAATTATTATTATACGGGGATAGCAAAGATTATATATAAAACTATTATATAGTACTATATTTACATAAAATTATAGTTTTTACTATCAAAAAGCTTTATTAGTTTTTATAAGAGAGAAGATAATGTTTATTTTTGGGCAAAACGATCTTAAAATATGGATACAATTCTTACTTTTTTATCAAATATTACATGGTGGCTTTGGATTATAATTGTCATGGTAATTATAGCTTTACGTGATATTATTCAGAAAAAGCATACTATTAGTCATAACTTCCCTATTGTTGGACATATTCGTTATATATTTGAGAGTATTGGTCCAGAAATCCGTCAGTATTTTGTAGCTAACAACAGAGAGGAATTACCCTTTAATCGTATAGAGCGTGGTTGGATATATGCTTCGGCTAAAAAAGAAAATAACTACGAAGGTTTTGGTACAGATCGCGATATTTATGCGCATCAACACATTTTTATTAATAATGCTATGATGCCATATAAGATAGAAGCACATCACCCAAACACTATAGACAAAAGCTTTTTACCGTGTGCGAAAGTGATTGGTGAATACAACAAACGTAAGCGTCCATATAGGCCAGCTTCTGTAATTAATGTTTCAGCAATGAGTTTTGGATCGCTTTCAGCTAGAGCTATAGATTCTTTAAACAAAGGGGTACATATGGCTGGAGCTTACCATAATACTGGAGAAGGTGGTTTATCTCCTTACCATAGTAATGGTGGAGATGTCGTTTTTCATTTTGGGACAGGTTATTTTGGTGTTCGTTCTGAAAATGGAGGTTTTTCTATGGAAAAAATGGTAAAATTAGTAGAAAACAATTCTTTTATTAGAGCTATAGAAGTTAAATTATCTCAAGGAGCAAAACCAGGAAAAGGAGGTGTACTGCCTGGAGCAAAAATCACTCCAGAAATTGCAAAAATTAGGGGTGTAGAAATTGGTAAAGATGTGCTTTCACCCCCAAATCATAAAGCGTTTTCTAACGTTCCGGAACTAGTTGATTTCATTGAAAGTATAGCCGAAGCAACTGGACTCCCTGTAGGAATAAAAGCTGCCATTGGAAAATTAGATCAATGGGAAGAATTAGCTGATATTATGTTAAAAACGGGCAAAGGACCTGATTTTATCACCGTAGATGGTGGAGAAGGAGGAACTGGTGCCGCTCCTCCAAGTTTTGCTGACCATGTTTCATTACCTTGGGTTTATGGTTTTAGTGATGTTTATCGTTTATTCCAATCTAAAGGTTTAAATGAGCGTATTGTATTTATTGGTAGTGGAAAATTAGGATTTCCAGCTAAAGCAGCAATGGCTTTTGCAATGGGTGTGGATTGCATTAATGTAGCTCGTGAAGCCATCATGAGTATTGGTTGTATACAAGCTCAAGTATGCCACACTAACAAATGTCCAGCTGGCGTAGCTACACAAAATAAATGGCTACAAAGAGGTATTGACCCTACATTAAAATCTGAAAGGCTTGCACAATATTTTAAAACGTTTAGAAAAGAATTTGTAGAAATTACACATGCAGCTGGATATGAACACCCTTGCCAATTTAAAATGAGTGATATTGAATTAAATATTGATGCTCATAAATTGTCTACAGAATTAGACAAAACCTACTTATACAAAAAAACAACTGTTCCTTTTAATGGTATGCAAGCATTAAAAGATTGCGCACATCTTGGTGACACCAAACAACAAAAGCATAGGTAGATTCCCTCTTTTTATTTATAAACTTTCAAAAAAACTTGTTTTCTTGTACAATAAAAGAAAACAAGTTATGTTTGCTTTTTAAATTTACTTATACATGAATGCCGACAGAATTATTGACCTTTTATTAAATATCTTACCAGCTGTAATTGTTGGTCTTACTGCTTATTTCTTCTTTAAAGAACATATAACTAATGAAGATCGCAGAAGGAATTACCTCCTACGTAAGGATTTAGAAGTTACAGCACTTCCAACTCGCTTACAAGCATATGAGCGTATGACATTATTTTTAGAACGCATTACACCTAGTAAATTATTAATTAGAGTTTCTCCTGTCTCTTCAGACAAGGATCAATACGAATCTTTACTTATAAAAAGCATAGAACAAGAGTTTGAGCATAACTTATCGCAACAAATTTATATTACTGACGAATGTTGGAACATAATAAATGCTTCTAAAAATGCTACAATACAGCTTATTAGAAAAGCTAGTATGCTAGAAAAAACAGATACTGCAAATAAATTACGTGAAGTTCTTTTAACAGAAATGATGGAAAAACAGGCGCCTAGCGACCCTGCTTTATCTTACATAAAAAAAGAAGTAAGAGAAATCTGTTAATAGCCAACACTAACTGTAGAGTTTAAAGGAAATTCTTTATCATGCTTTTTTTGCGCATATAGAAATCCTTCTAACCACCATTTTTCCATTAACCTTTTATTAAATACTAAAGAGTTTTCTGTTAACTTAGTTGGCGTATAGTAAATATTTAGCTTTACACTTTTATGTCTAGCGGCTAATTTACCTATAGCTATATCTCCTTTTTCTACTTGATCTATAAGGTGTCCAAAAAGGTTTATTAATAACGAAAACGGGTTTTTACCAAGGACTTTGTTATATTCTAAATTCTCACTTTCTAACACAATAGCATCAATTTCGGTTGCGCCTCTCTTTATAGCCTCTCGAATAGGAATAACACATCCCAAACCTCCATCAGCATACTCAAAACCGTCTTTTGTTGCTAAAGACATGAACGGAATATAATTACATGAAATCCAAATCCATTCACAAAACTCTTCATAAGTATAGTCGTTTATAGATTTATATTCGGTTCTGTTCTTTGATAAATTGGTTACAGTAACAACAACATCTTCTTTTGTTGCTCTAATTAAATCGTATTCTTCTTTAGTAAATTGCCTTTTTATGTGGCGTTTTAAGTTTTTACTTTCTCCAAATGTTCTTTTGCGTTTTATAAATTGCAATACAGTATTAAAGTAATTAATCCCTACAAACTCTCTATCTCCTTTTTTTTTAACCACAAAAGGGTTAATACTAAAAATAGTTTTCTGGTTTACACTAGTATAAATATCGTAAAGTTTTCCAATATTATTTACAGCCAAATGCGGTGCTAATAAGCTTCCTGTAGAGGTCCCTAAAAACATATCGTAGTTTTTACCTTCTTGCTCTATTAAGTATTGAGCTACTCCTCCTGCAAAAGCCCCTTTACTACCTCCACCAGACATTACTAATGCTTTCATTATAATAATTTATCTTTCTTTTTCACAAAAGTAACAATCTAAATGAATTAGTCGTTATTCCTTTTCTTTTAATAATTCTTTAGCTAATTTTTTAAACCTCCAATTATGATGCGTTGCTGCTTCATTAAGGTTTTTAGTACATTCTTCATTACATGCTCGTATAGCTTTTAAAAACTGAAAAGCTTGTTGTCTTATTTCAAAATGATATTCTGGTTTTGTGTAATTTACAAGTTCATTGTAAAATAATCTTTTATCAGCATATTGGTAAACATCTGTTATTAATGCTAAAAACAACCATAACTGCCTTACATTTTTATCATTAAACCCAATAACATTTTTTGTTTCATCTAAATATTGTTTTGCACTATCTGGAAAACTATTAATAAGATTATACAAAGCAGATTCTACTGTTATATAAGATTTATCTTTTAACAAACTTTCATACTCTTTTTTTAAATACAAAGGCACTTTTCTTAAGTTTAATGCAATTGCTTGCCTAACTTTTACACTATTTTTAAAGTCCTTAGCCTGTATTTTATGAGGCATTTGTTCAATGACCTTTATTTTAGACTCATCAAAAATCCAAGAAGTTAAATACTCTGAACATTTAGAAGTATATGCTTCACAATTAATCTTTAAATAACCTTGTATCATTTCTGAATTAGATGCTAACGTCTCTTCAACCTCTTCATAGTAAAAATGAGCATCTTTCAACCATCTATTAAAAAAAACTTTTAAGTCTTCACCCAAGCTATTTTCTACCTCGCCTATAAAGTCTTCTGAGGTTACATTTTTATATTTAAACTTTTCCAAATAGTTTTTTATAGCTTTTTTAAAAATCTCCTCTCCTATTTTTTCATGTAACATATATAGCAACAAGGCTCCTTTTTTGTAAAACGTTGTACTACTCGATTTTGGGTTTAACAATGCCGTGTGTTGCTCTTTCTGCTCTTGTATATACAATTCTTGTGCATATTGGTATAACCTCCAGTAATAATAATGTTCTCCAAAAACCTCCCTCTCTGCTAACAAAGCATAATACGTTGCAAAACCTTCTTGTAGCCAATGGTGTGTTCCTGAAGTTTCGGTTACCAAATCTCCAAACCATTGGTGTGCTAATTCGTGAGCATTTACATTTACATAGTTTTTATCTACAAATGCTATACTATCTACTACAAAACTATCTGAAAAAATAGTCGCTCCAGTATTTTCCATGCCTGAGTACAAAAAATCTTTTACTGGTATTTGTTTATAATTTTGCCATGGATAATTAACGCCTATTTCTTTTTCTAAAAAGTCAAACATTTTCTTTGTATAACGATATGTCGGTTCAACTTTAGTAGAGTCTTCTGGGTAATAATAAAACTCTAAAGGTATTCCGTTTGTAGACTGCTCTACTTTTTTATTGTATTTCCCTATAGCTAAAGCAACTAAATAGCTAGACATTGGTTCTTCCATTGCATAAAGCCATATTATCTTATCTGCCTTTTTAATTTTATCTTCCAATTTACCATTTGCAATAACTTGATAATTATTATTAAATGTGATTACTAAACCAAACTTAATCTTATCATTCATATCATCTATACTTGGTAGCCAATGGCTTGTATATTTTCCTTGCCCTTGTGTCCAAACTTGGTTTCTTCCTGGGTTATCCCAACCTACAAAATACATTGCCTTTTTGGGTTTAACTTTATATTTAAAAACCAATTCATGATGGTTAGATACTTTAAAATCGTTTATAATCCATAGTTTATCACCATCATTAAACGTCTTTACCTTTATTTCATTTAATAATATGGAATCAAACTCCATTCCTACGGCATCTAGATATATAGAGTCTGTATTTTTTAATATATTAAAACGAACATCTAACATTCCAGAAACTTCTTTCTGGTTTGGTTTTATTTCAAGTACAGCGTCAATAGATGTATAATCTACAGTATCTGTTTGCTGTGCTTCCACAAAAAGAGTTGTGAGAAAAAAAAGAGTTAAAATATATTTCATAAGCAATTCTAATCAAAGGCTAAGCCAAAATACAATTTTTTGTAATTTCTATATAAAATACATTTTCATTAGTGAAGAGTAAAATAGGGTTTAACCATCCTTCTTTATTACATCCTCTTTTTAACAGTTCCTCCTAAATAATTGCTTTTCAACGAAATATTATAATACATCTATTAAAATAACTACTTTTGCACAAAAATTAACATCCAATAAAAACAAGATGAAAACATTTTTAGTCCCAATTAGTTCTCTTAAAGAAAAGATGTCAACTATTATCTACGCTATAGACTTTGCAAAAGCTGTAGGCGCAGAAATGATTTATGGTATTCAATTAAATGAAATCCAAGAAGACGATCATTTAGAAGAACTTGTAGCTCACGCTAAGAAACAAGAAATAGATATTAACTTCCGTTCTTTACCTACCGATGAGAACATTATTGATTTTGTAAAATCATTCTCGAAAGACTTTAATATCGATTTAGTTATTGCCTCTGCAAGAACTCCAAAAACAAACGAAAAATTATTTTTAGATAATTTATCTGGAAGTATAGTACGTAAAACAGATATGCCTGTTTTATTAATTCCTGAAAATTATAAGTTTAAAACAATAAACACTGTATTAACTGCTGTTAAATCTGGTGTTGTAAAAATGGAAGGAGCTCTTAAGCCTTTAGCAACAGTCCTAGAAGATTTAGATGCTCGTATGACTTTATTACAAGTAAAAACACCTTCTTTTTTACCAGAAGATTTAATGTTCGATAAAGATTTAGCTGCTGTAACATCTAAGTATTATTCTTCTGAAAATGCTACCTTATTTCAAGGTGTTTTAGAATACATACATGTTGTTGAACCAGAAATGCTTTGTGTTTTTAGACGTAAACGTGGTTTCTTTAAACAATTATGGGATGATGCTATCCATGATAATGGTGTAAGAAAATCTGATTTTGAAAGTAGAATTCCTTTGTTAGTTTTAAAAGGAGAGCAATAAAATATTCTTTCTATAAATAAACATAAAAGACCGCTTATTAGCGGTCTTTTATGTTATACATATCATTGTAACTCTACCAGTAACTGTTCCATTTGCCCAATAAGGCTACTAGACTCTTGAATATAATTTTAATTTACAATATTTTCATTATCTATATTTAACCTCAATTTTAAAGCAATACTATCTCCTCTTAACCCTATTAACTCATTTGAGATTAATTGCTTATCTCTTCCTCTTCCAAAAAATGGAGCAATTAAACTCTTCGCAATAACTCCTCCTGTCGAGGATATTAATGTTAATCCACCTATTATTATATCAATAAAATAATCTTGATCTATTAAAATAATCGGAATTAGTGACGCTGAAGATACTACAGAAACTATTTGTAAAAAGACTAACCATTTATTATATCGTTTTAAAATAGATCTCATATCTCCTAAAACAGCATTTGAAAGCTCAATAATTTCATCTAGAGCATTTATAATAAATATTTTTCGATCATTATCATTTTCTGGAATACCAATTTCCAAATCACCATTATTTATTTTGTAAAGATTCCTGAACTTTGAAACCTCGTCATTTGTTTCTTTTTTAAACTGTCTTAACATAATATTTGAATTAAAATTTATACCCTGTTATAATATTTAAGCTAGATCGTTCAATAAAACCTTTATTAAGTTCCAGCTGATTAAAAATATCGTTAAACTGATAAAAGACACCTAATACAACATTAGAAGGAGCACCTTCTTTTCCTATTAAGGCTCCAAAACCTATATTGTTCCTTGGAGCATTCCCCGTTACCAAAGAGCGCATATACCCTCCTACCCCTATCCTTCCATTAAAAAATTGTTGCGGGTAGAAATAAAAATCTAATGCAAAATTTAGATTGTATGACTCTTTATAATCTCCAACAAATCCTAGTTCTTCATCTAACAAAAGGACACTCTCACCAGAAGTATTAATGGTGTTATATGAACTAATAGACTTTAGGCCACTAAGATTATTAAACCTACCAAAATTAAAAGCTAAACCAAGTAAATAACTAGATGGCAAATCATCTTTAGGCAAAAAATTAAATGAAGATGTCCTATTATAACCAATAGAAATATTAAATGCATTAAAATGCTGCTCCTTTAAAGTTGAACCTTGTTCTTTAAATAAATTAAATCTACTATTAGAAACACTACCTAAAACATACCAATAAGCAATAGTAGACTCATCTGTATTTAATGCTTTTTTATAATAACCTTGTAATTCTAGTTCTGGATTTATTTCTTTACCATTAACTAAACTTACAAATCCATCATTAGCTTTGAATTTTATAGCACCTCCAAAGGCATTACTTCTGTCTCCTGAAACTGCTTTATAAAAATTAATTGCAATGTTTGAATCTGCTGCATTAACTAAAACCCCTGTATTATTCATTAAAAAAGAAGTTTCTCCTGCTGCATCCTGTAAAAAAGAAATTTGAGCATTTAAACTAAGTGATATAATAAATATTAAGGAATATATAATATTATTTTTCATGATAATTGATTTTAGATTAATACTTCTCTTTCTGAATAATTAGCAATTTTTCTTCCTTGTCTTGTATCTAATCTTTCTCCTGTTTCTCCAGAAGCTTCATAAACTATCTCTTCTTTTTTAGTATCATAAACCGAAAATTCCCACTCCGCTCCACTTAGAGCCTTACAAGACATAAACAATTCCAACTCTCCTACCACATCTAATTCAATATCATCATTACTCCAAACAGTTCCTGAGTTTGAAAAAAGATTAATTAATACACGCTCCATTTTCAACTTAGGCTCATGCAATTGACCCTTACCTTTTAATTCTACTTTGTAAATACGTTTCATAATATTTTGCTTTTTAGATTAACATATTCACAAAATTCCTTCATCAACCATAAAAAAACAACGTATAAATCCCTGTATTTGAATGTTATTTTTCCCAATTTTTCTTGTAATAACACCCCAATAATGAGTATTGTTTTTTTATTCAAAAAACCCCATATAAGTTTGACATTCAATTAATTATTAACTTAAAAAATTAAAATCATGGGACAAAAACATGTCAATGAATTCATTACTCCAGAAGAACTAGAAAGATTACTTCTAAAAATCACATCATACGTACAATCTGGAATGTATGATGATGAAAAAGACGGACAACTCATAAGCATAGAGGATGCAAAAAAATATGTAGGAAATAAAAAAAATTGGCAGCATAAAGGTAAACAAGAGGTTGTATCTATAAGGTTTAGACCTTATGTATTTATTAAACTTCTTGCTCAAGAAGGATGTGATAGTATCCGAATATACTTAGCAAAAAATCCTAATAATGAAAACACATTAGTTATGACTGCTATAGATATAGATGATCACGATTTAGAAATAGAAAACAAGTATGCAGGTGAAAAAACTAAAAGTATAATTACTGCAAAACTACCAGATGATGCTCCTAACCCTTTAATAGTTGAAGCAGGAGGAGGAGATAGAAGAGGTGACTTTACTGAATATCCATAATAAATATTAATTTTATAGAAAATCAATTTATATGTCCATCCCAAAACTTATATATCTATCTGTATTACAATAGCATTCGGCTATGGAATGTTTTCTAAAAAATACCATAAAGCCCTATATATTCTTCTTGGATTAATGGGGCTTGGTTTATTAGTTGAGCTTATTGTTAACATTAATATTCATGTATTTAACTTAAAAAATGAAAATTATATATATAATTTGTATATCCCTTTAGAATACCTATTCTACGCCTCTTTTTTCTACTATATAAACACTAATAAATTAATAAAAAAAGTCATAAAACTCACTATCCCTTTGTTTATTATATCTGTGTTATTAATATTAAAAAACAATCCCGTAGCTGAAGGTAAATTCCTTTCAAATGTATATATATTAGGAGGTATCTTAACTGTTTCACTGAGTTTTTGGAGCTTATTTATTTTAAAACCTATAAAACACCTTAAATTTAATAAACACCCATTATTTTGGTTTTGCACAGCTTTTATTGTGTTCTACACCTGTATTTTACCGTTTTCTATTTTTCAGTTTGATTTGGAGAGAAAAAACATTGAGCTATTTATTAAAGCTTCTCATTTTTTACGAAAAGGGGCTAATATTATTTTCTACATACTCTTACTAATTGGTTTTATATTTTCTGATAAATTAGTGAGATGGAAGAAATAATCAAAGCAATAGAAAACATTGTTAATAATGAAGAATCGTTGTTTCAGTTATTACTCATTGTTTCTTTTGTATTATTATTTTTTACTACTGTACTACTTATAGCTATTTCAAAATATAAATATAAACAACGAGAATTTGAAGAACGTGAAGACACTATTAAAAACGAACTAATAAAAGCATCCCTAGAATCCAAAGAACAAACTATGGAAGAACTAGCTGCACGAATTCATATAAAACTGCAACAAACATTATCGTTGGCTAAACTAAATCTTAATACAATATTTCTAAACCCTAATAACATAGACATAACTAAAATAGAAAACACAAAAATACTCATAACTGAATCTATACAAGAAACAAAAAATCTTTCAAAAGATTTAGATCCTAAATATATTACTGGATACACTCTAGAAGAAAACATCTCCCAACAATTACAACGCGTGGAGACTAAAACAAACATTAAAACAAGATTTTCTACTAGTATTGAAGAAATTAAATTAGATAAAAATACGCAAGTTTTCACTTATAGAATTATACAAGAAGCTATTAATAATTCTATTAATTATGTTGAAGCTTCACAAATAAATATCTATTTAAAAAATAACACAAATGATTTTAACGTACTTATAGAAGACGATGGAAAAGGTTTTGATATTGAAAAGACGATTAATGGATAAAAAAATCAAAGAAAGGTCTAGGCTTACAAAATATGAAACATAGAACCCAACTTATCAATGGCACTTTTACAATAGAAAGTAAACCTAATCAAGGCACAACAATTAAATTAAAGATTCCTTTAAACAATACTTATGGAACCTAATATAAAAATAGCATTAGTAGATGATCATAAATTAATGCGTCACGGTATCGCAGAACTTATTAATCACTTTGAAGGTTTTACAGTAATCTTAGAAACTAATAATGGGTTAGAATTAAAAAAGAAATTACATTTTTTAAAGGAAGAAGAATTACCTAACATCATTTTAATGGATATTGAAATACCAGAACTTAACGGTTTTGAAACCACCAAATGGCTTAAAGGGTATACAACAGATAAACCAAAAGCTTTATATAAACATAAGGAAGCTTATAAGAACATTCACATTGCTGGTTTATCTATGAACTCTAAAGAATTTTCAATTATAGAATTATTAAAATCTGGAGCAACTGGTTATATTTTTAAGGATGCAGAACCTAACGAACTCTTAGAAGGCTTAAAAGATATGAGACATAAAGGGTATTATTATTCTCAAAATGCCAACAAGGTTGTATTACAAAATTTAAACACTTTAAAATTTCATCCTAATGCACAAGAAATAACGTTTTTAAAATGGGCTTGCACGCAATTGACTTACAAAGAAATTGCCGATAAAATGTGTTTAAGTACGCGTAGAATAGATGGGATTAGAGAAGTTTTATTCGATAAACTGAATGTAAAAAACCGAGTAGGCTTAGTTATTTATGCCATTGAGCGAGGTATCTATAAAATAGAAAGTTAAACGGATTCCTGTTTTCACAAGAATAGCAATTCTAATAAACCATAGTTTCCAATTACAATCTCTCTTTGCAAATTCGTAGCATAATACTATCTTCGTTTTATGGCTACCAATCTACAAACACCAATAGACTATTTAAAAGGTGTTGGACCAAATCGTGCCGATTTGCTCCGCAAAGAATTGGGTATACATACGTATCAAGATCTAATAAACTTATTTCCTAACCGCTATTTAGACCGTACAACCTATTTTAAGATAAATCAATTGCAGCGAAATAGCGCAGAAGTACAAATTATAGGAAAGATTATAAAGTTTCAGGAAATCGCTCAAAAAAGAGGCAAACGATTAGTTGCCACTTTTCAAGACGAAACTGGGACTATGGAATTGGTTTGGTTTCGAGGTCAAAAATGGATTCGTGAAAGCTTAAAGCTAAATACACCTTATGTCATTTTTGGAAAAACAAATTGGTTTAATGGTAAATTTAGCATGCCTCATCCTGAGACAGAATTATTAAAAGAGCATGAGAAAAATTTACGCTCTTCCATGCAGGCGATTTACCCTTCTACAGAGAAGTTATCTAACAAGGGAATTACTAATCGAGTGATGACAAAAATCATGCAAAATTTATTCCTAGAAACCAATGGAAGATTTGTTGAAACTTTGTCAAAAAATTTACTTTCTGAACTTAAATTAATTTCGAAATCTGATGCCCTTTTTAATGTTCATTTTCCTAAGAATTCTGAGCTACTTTTCAAGGCTCAATTTAGATTAAAATTTGAAGAATTATTTTACATTCAATTGCAATTAATTCTGAAAAATTTAATTCATAAAACAAAAATAAAAGGCTTCCCTTTTGATTCTATAGGAACACACTTTAATGCCTTTTACAAAAACAATTTACCCTTTGAACTAACCAATGCACAAAAACGTGTATTGAAAGAAATTCGTTACGATTTAGGGCAAAATGCGCAAATGAATCGTTTATTACAGGGAGATGTGGGCTCTGGCAAGACCATTGTTGCACTTATGTCAATGTTAATGGCGGTTGACAACGGTTTTCAAGCGTGTTTAATGGCGCCAACTGAAATTTTGTCAGCCCAACACTATAACGGATTAAAAGACCTATGTAACAACCTCGATATCAAAATAAAACTACTTACAGGTTCAAGTAAAACTTCAGAACGAAAAATAATTCATGAAATGCTAGAAAATGGCGAATTAGACATACTAATTGGCACGCATGCATTAATTGAAGATAAAGTGAAATTTAAAAATTTAGGGCTTGCAGTTATCGATGAACAGCATCGTTTTGGGGTAGCTCAACGTTCTAAATTATGGAAAAAAAACAGCCTTCCTCCTCACGTTTTAGTAATGACTGCAACACCAATTCCTAGAACATTAGCCATGTCTGTTTATGGTGATTTAGACATCTCTGTAATCGACGAATTACCACCTGGTAGAAAGACCATAAAAACAGTACATAGATTTGACTCTAATCGCCTTAAAGTTTTTCGTTTTGTTCGTGATGAAATCACTAAAGGAAGACAGGTCTATATTGTCTATCCTTTAATACAAGAAAGTAGTCAAATGGACTACAAAGATTTAATGGATGGCTACGAAAGTATTGCCCGAGATTTCCCTGCTCCAAAGTATCAAATTTCTATTGTTCATGGCAAGATGAAACCAGCCGATAAAGAGTTCGAAATGCAGCGTTTTATTAAAGGACAAACTCAAATTATGGTGGCAACAACTGTAATTGAAGTTGGAGTAAATGTACCTAATGCTTCGGTTATGATTATTGAAAGTGCTGAACGTTTTGGATTATCTCAACTACATCAATTAAGAGGTCGTGTTGGTCGTGGAGCCGAACAAAGTTTCTGTATTTTAATGACAAGTCATAAACTGTCTGAAAACAGCAAAACACGTTTAGAAACGATGGTACGAACTAACGATGGTTTTGAAATCGCCGAAGTCGATTTACGTTTACGAGGACCTGGAGATATTATGGGAACACAACAAAGTGGAGTTTTAAATTTACGTATAGCAGATATTGTAAAAGATAACGACATATTGCAACATGCTCGTTTTTTCGCTAAACAAACATTAAAAAACGATCCTTCTCTAAGAATGCCAGAACATGCTGTAATTTTAGAAACCTACAGACAGATGAGTAAATACAAAAACATCTGGAATTATATAAGCTAGAAAGGCTCAACCATTAAGTTGAACCTTTTGTTTTCTTCTAAATATATAAATATTATAGTGCTCCCAATTCTCTTAAAAGCTTCTCAGAATTAGCCTTTACATTAGCAGGCGGGTTTAACAATAACGCTTTTTTAAGAGACTTAATAGTATTCTTTTTATCTCCCATTGTTTTATATGCCTCACCTAAACTATCATGGACATTGGCATTTTTTGGATTGTTATCTACATTCATTTTAAAGTACTTAATAGCTCTTTTATAATCTTTAGCATTTAGCATTTGATAACCAATATTATTTAATTGATTCATATTTGCCATTCCTACAGCTTCGTCCATTAATGTTGCATATTCATTTGTTTTACCTAATTTATTTAAAATCTGTCCTTTAATGGCTAAATTATTAAACGTTTTTTGACTAAAGAATTGTCCAGAAATAGCTTTGTCTATCCAAGTTAATGCTTCATTTAATCTCCTTCATTATTAAGAGAAAACCTTGCCATATTTTCCCAATTTTGCCTCTGAAAGCCTGTTTGCCCTTTAGCGCTAGCCTTAAATTCATCTATAACAATAGTTGTTACATCAACTTCTACCTTAAAAGGAAATGCTCTCTTCTCCCATAATAGAGAAGCCGTAGTCGAAGTTGCTGAAACCTCATCAAATTCAAACGTTAATAGCTCTTTATGTGGTATTGCTTTTGTTTTTATATCTGCTCTTAACGCATCTTTATTATCATCATAAAAGAAACTACCCCATGCATTTGTATAGTTAGATAGAATTAATGTTGCTCCTCCATTTTCCTTCACAATAAAATGAAGTCCGTAGGTTCCTGCTTTAATTGGTTTTCCCTCAACTTTTGTATCATGAGTAAAAGTAATTGTAGTATTCTCATTAGCTCCAGCTCTCCATGGGGCAGCTTTAGACGTTCCAAAACCTAAATTATTTAAACCATAAGGCACCAGTTTTCCCCATACTTCTCTCCCATTCACACTAGGTCTAGAATACGTTACACTTATATCTGTAATACCTACGCGTTGAGAGACTGTTGCTTGTTGACTACCTCTTGGGATATTTAATTGAGCAAGTGCATTAAAGCTAACTAGTAGCATTAAGCACAAAAATGTTTTAGTTATTATAGCTTTTTTCATAATTTTTAATTGTTATTAGTTTCATTTCAAGGCAAATACATTTTAAAAGAGCAGTTGTTATGATCCTGTTAAAGTATTTTAATTAAATGTTAATTAACATTCTACATACAACTGCGAATAATAATTACCTTTACAAAAAAATTAAAATATGCTTCATTTAAAATTAGAAACAGATCCACGCTGGGTAAATATTGTAGAGTCTAATATTGAAGAAATTCTTACAGATCATGCGTGGTGCGAGCAAAAAGCTGCAACCAATGCTATAACTATTATTACTAATAATAGCGAACACGAAGAGTTAGTTACCGATTTACTTTTATTAGCCCAAGAAGAGTTAGAACATTTCCAGATGGTACACGATATCATTAAGAAACGAGGCTATAAACTAGGTAGAGAGCGTAAAGACAGTTATGTAAATGAGCTGTATAAGTTTATGAATAAAGGTGGTAACAGAACACAAAGCTTAGTAGATCGTTTGTTATTTTCTGCTATGATTGAAGCAAGAAGCTGTGAACGTTTTAAAGTTTTATCTGAAAACATAAACGATGAAGAATTAGCAACCTTTTATAGAGAATTAATGATTAGTGAAGCTGGACACTATACTACATTTATTACCTATGCCAGAAAATATGGTAAAGACATTAATGTAGAACAGCGCTGGCAGGAGTTAGTTGCTTTTGAAAGTGAAGTAATTAAACGTTATGGTAAGTCTGAAACTATACACGGTTAATCTTTCATGAATGTTCCTAAGAGGATTCTTCCTGTTATTATTATTTCACAATTTTGTTGTACTTCGCTTTGGTTTGCAAGTAATGCAATAATTAATGATTTAATTAGTAATTTTAATTTAGCCTCTCAAGCGCTAGGTAATCTTACCTCAGCTATCCAATTTGGATTTATTATAGGAACTTTAGTCTTTGCTATATTAACTATAGCTGACCGCTTCTCCCCTTCTAAAGTGTTTTTTATAAGCGCCTTAATTGCTGCTGGATTTAATATCTGCATGTTATTAAGCTTTAATACACTTTTTAGTCTAATACTATTCCGCTTTTTTACAGGTTTTTTTCTAGCAGGTATTTATCCTATTGGTATGAAAATAGCTTCCGATTATTACAATAAAGGCTTAGGTAAATCATTAGGTTTTTTAGTAGGCGCATTGGTTCTAGGCACAGCATTTCCGCATTTATTAAAAGGATTTACTAATAATGTTCCTTGGGAATATGTTATCATTACAACCTCTCTATTAGCCATTTGTGGAGGCTTATTAGTATTCTTTTTTGTCCCCAATGGACCTTATAGAACACCAAGTCAAGCATTAGATTTTTCAGCTCTTTTTAAAGTTTTTAAAAAGCAAACATTTAGACAGGCTGCTTTTGGTTATTTTGGGCACATGTGGGAATTATATGCTTTTTGGGCATTTGTCCCTATTATGTTATCTAGCTACCAAAAGCTACATAATATTTATAACTTAAACATTCCCTTAGTTTCCTTTTTAATTATTGCTACGGGAAGTATTTCTTGTGTAATTGCTGGCTACACTTCTATACGTTTAGGCACTAAAAAAACAGCAACTCTATTATTACTCCTTTCTGCTTTCTGCTGCTTAATTTCACCTCTTATTTTCACAATAACTCCTGCTATCTTTTTTATTGGTTTTCTGTTTTTTTGGGGATTTGTTGTTATTGCGGATTCGCCTTTGTTTTCTACATTGGTAGCCCAAAACGCCATAACGGCATTAAAAGGGACTGCTTTAACCATAGTAAATTGCATAGGTTTTGGAATCACTATAGTAAGTATTCAACTATTAAGTGTATTAAATACTAATATGCCTTCAATATACAACTATACTATTCTTGCTATTGGACCAATTTTAGGGCTCATTGTTCTTATTAGAAAACAAAAGGCATAAAAAAAGCCATTTGTTATCATTAACAAATAGCTTTTTATAATTGTATTTACCAAATGATTATACTAACTCTAATATCTGAGCCGCATGATCTTTTGTTTTTACTTTATCTATAACATGAGCAACTACACCATTTTCATCAATTAAAAACGTTTTACGGTGTATACCATCATACTCTCTTCCCATAAATTTCTTTAATCCCCATACACCAAACGCTTCAATAACTTCTTTTTCGGTATCTGCTAACAGTGGATATGGAAAATCAAACTTATTTTTAAAGTTAGATTGCTTCTTTTCTGTATCTGCGCTAACACCTAATATCTCAAAACCTTTATCTTGCAACACTTTATAATTATCACTTAGGTTACAAGCTTCTGCCGTACAACCTGGAGTATTTGCTTTAGGGTAAAAGAAAACAATTAGTTTTTTGCCTTTATAGTCACTTAAAGAAATTGCGTTACCATCTTGATCATTAACTGTAAAATTAGGAACTGCATCACCTTGTTTTAATGTATTCATAGTCGTAAATTTGATTTTATCAAAAATACGACTAATGACGAAACAAGAAAAGGTAAATTTTGTAATAAAAACTTTAAATGAATTATATCCAGAAATTCCTATTCCATTAGACCATAAAGATCCATATACTTTACTTGTTGCTGTTTTATTATCTGCACAATGTACAGATGTTAGAGTTAACCAAATTACACCTCTTTTATTTGCTAAAGCAGACAATCCATACGATATGATAAAACTGTCTGTAGAAGAGATAAAAGAGATTATAAGACCCTGTGGCTTATCTCCTATGAAGAGTAAAGGTATACATGGCCTTTCGCATATTTTAATAGACGAGCACGATGGTAAAGTCCCACAAAATTTCGAAGCTTTAGAAGCTCTTCCTGCTGTTGGACACAAAACAGCAAGTGTTGTTATGTCGCAAGCTTTTGGTGTACCAGCATTTCCAGTAGATACGCATATACATCGTTTAATGTATCGTTGGAATTTAACTAACGGAAAGAATGTTACACAAACCGAAAAAGATGCTAAACGATTATTCCCTAAAGAACTATGGAACGATTTACACCTTCAAATTATATGGTATGGCAGAGAGTATTCGCAAGCTAGAGGCTGGGATTTAGAAAAAGATATAATAACTAAAACTATAGGTAGACAAAGTATTCTTAAGGATTATAAGAAAACAAATTCTTAAACTATTACTTATAAAAAAAGCCTTGATAAATTACCAAGGCTTTTTAAGCTTTAATTCTTATGCGATTCAAACGTAACGTCTTTATACTTTATAACACTTAAAGACTTTGAAAAATTAAGAATAAAACTTATTGTTTCATCTTTTGGGTTCAATTTAATTTCTTTTTTAGATTGTTCTGAGTAAAGTTTTGCCATATTACTTTTAATTGGTTATGGCTTTATAACGCATCAAAACAAACTATATTGTGTTATTTAAAAAAATCTATATTAATTCGTTAAAATAATATTGTGTTTCTCTATTATTTTACGCATATTAATAAGTGCATAACGCATTCTACCTAAAGCAGTATTTATACTAACTCCTGTACGTTCTGAGATTTCTTTAAAACTCATATCGTTATACATACGCATTAAAATCACCTCTTTTTGATCCTCAGGAAGTTCCTCTATTAAACGCCTTACATCTGTTTCTACTTGATCTTTAATTAAAGAGCGCTCTGCATTTAGACTAGTATCGCTTAATACAGAAAATATACTAAACTCGCCACCATTATCAAACTTTGGCATTCTGTTATTTTTTCTAAAATGATCGATAATTAAATTATGAGAAATACGCATTACCCATGGTAAAAATTTACCTTCCTCATTATAACTACCTTTTTTCAACGTTCTAATTACTTTAATAAAAGCATCTTGAAAGATATCTTCTGCAACATCTCTATCATAAACTTTAGAATATATAAAACTATATATACGTTGCTTATGTCTTTTAATCAGTACTTCTAGAGAAGATTCATCGCCTTTAATATAGCTACTAACCAAAGTAGCATCTGAGATAAGTTCTTTTCGCATAATTTTCACTTTTTTTCTAGCAGAAGCGGACTTCATACTTAGGGATTCATAATTTTAAAAAGTAAAAATTTGCTATAGGCAATGATAGTTTTTGTTGTTTGTATGTCTCAAATATAACAACATTCATTTAAAAAAAACAAAAAAAAATTAAACTTTTAACATTTTATTGCACAATAAAGTTATTTATAAGCTAGAATAGATATGTTATCTTTGCTAAATTATTTTTCACAAAACATCTATGAGTACTAGTCTTTCTGAAGTAAATCCTAAAAAAAACATCATTATTAAAGGTGCTAAATTGCACAATCTAAAAAATATTGATGTTGTTATACCAAGAAATAAGCTCGTTGTTATTACTGGTTTGTCGGGTTCAGGAAAGTCTAGTTTAGCTTTCGACACCTTGTATGCCGAAGGTCAAAGGCGTTATGTAGAAAGTTTATCTAGTTATGCTAGACAATTTTTGGGCCGTTTAAACAAACCTAAAGTAGATTATATAAAAGGGATTGCTCCAGCAATTGCTATAGAACAAAAAGTTAATTCAACAAATCCAAGATCTACAGTTGGTACCACGACTGAAATATATGATTATCTAAAATTATTATTTGCTAGAATTGGAAAAACTTATTCTCCTAAATCTGGGCTAGAAGTAAAAAAAGATACTGTAACCGACGTTATAGAGTTTATTAAAACCATAGATGAAAAAGAAAAATTACTTCTACTCTCTCCTATTCATTTAGAAGAAGGTCGGGAAATGGCAGATAAATTAAAGGCTCTAAACCAACAGGGGTATGCTCGTATAAAAATCGAAGAAAAAGTTGTCCGTATTGACGAAGTCAAGGATATTACTAGAAATACAAAAGATATATTTCTAGTAGTAGATCGTATCGTTGTTAAACATAATGAAGATTTTTATAACCGTTTGGCCGATGCTATACAAACTACCTTTTTTGAAGGTAAAGGAGAATGTTTTATAGAATACGTAAAAAACAACAGAACACGTCATTTTAGTAACAAGTTTGAATTAGATGGTATTAGTTTTTTAGAACCAAATGTGCATTTGTTCAGTTTTAACAATCCTTATGGTGCTTGTCCTAAATGTGAAGGATATGGAGATGTTATTGGTATAGATGAAGATTTAGTTATTCCTAATACAGCTCTTTCTATATATGAAAATGCAATTTTCCCTTGGAGGGGAGAAAGCATGAGCTGGTATAGAGATCAATTAGTAAACAAATCTCATCATTTTGATTTCCCTATACATAAACCATATTTTCAATTAAGTGATAAACACAAGCAATTAATTTGGAAAGGGAATAAACACTTTGAAGGTTTATCTTCTTTTTTTGCTGAACTAGAAGCTAAAGCTTATAAAATTCAAAATAGAGTTATGTTATCACGATATCGTGGTAAAACAAAATGTAAAACATGTAATGGTAGACGTTTGCGTCCCGAAGCAAATTATATAAAAATTGCCGGAGCGACATTAACAGATTTAGTGGAAATGCCATTAGACAAATTAGCAAATTTCTTTAAACAACTAGAGCTTAACGATAACGACACTATTATTGCTAAACGTTTATTAAAAGAGATAAACAACCGGTTAGCTTTTTTATCTAATGTAGGGCTAGATTATTTAACTTTAAATAGAAAATCTAACACACTATCTGGTGGAGAGAGTCAACGAATAAACTTAGCCACTTCTTTAGGAAGTAGTTTGGTTGGTTCAATGTATATTTTAGACGAACCAAGTATTGGTTTACACCCAAAAGATACTGAGCGTTTAATAGTAGTCCTAAAAGCATTACGAGATTTAGGCAATACTGTTATTGTTGTAGAGCATGATGATGATATTATGAAGGCCGCCGATGAAATTATAGATATTGGTCCAGAAGCAGGTACATTTGGAGGACATGTTGTTGCTACAGGAGATTACAAATCCATTTTAGCGTCTGACTCTTTAACTGCAAAATATTTAAATGAAACCTTAAAAATAGAAGTTCCGAAAACGCGTCGTACTTCAAAATATCATATAGATATTACTGGAGCACGCGAACATAATTTAAAAAATATAAATGTAACTTTCCCTTTAGGTATGTTAACGGTTGTTACAGGTGTTTCTGGAAGCGGTAAAAGTACCCTTGTAAAAAAAATTCTTTTTCCAGCATTACAAAAACTACTAACTGGGTTTGGTGATAAACCTGGACAATTTACTGAACTAAAAGGCAACTATAGCAACGTAAAACATATTGAATTTGTAGATCAAAATCCTATAGGTAGATCCTCTAGATCCAACCCTGTAACTTATATTAAAGCTTATGATGATATTCGTGCTCTATACTCTAAACAAAAACTTAGTGCAATTAGAAACTATCAAGCTAAGCATTTTTCTTTTAATGTAGATGGTGGTCGTTGTGAGACTTGTAAAGGAGAAGGTGTTGTCACTATAGAAATGCAATTTATGGCTGATGTGCATTTAGAATGTGAAACATGTAAAGGAAAACGTTTTAAAAAAGAAGTTTTAGAAGTTACTTTCGATGATAAAAATATTGATGATATTTTATGCATGACCATTGATGATGCTATTGCATTTTTTGACGAAAATGGAGTGACAAAAATTAAAAATAAATTACAACCCTTACAAGATGTTGGTTTAGGCTATGTAGCTCTTGGACAAAGTTCTTCTACTCTATCTGGAGGAGAGGCTCAACGTATTAAATTAGCCTCTTTCCTTGGTAAAGGTAATACTAAAGAAACTGCACTTTTTATATTCGATGAACCTACCACGGGTTTACACTTTCATGACATCCAAAAACTTTTAAAATCATTTAATGCACTAATTGAAAAAGGGCACTCTATTATTGTTGTTGAGCATAATTTAGAATTAATAAAATGTGCTGATCACATTATTGACTTAGGGCCAAAAGGCGGAGAAAATGGTGGTACTTTAGTTGCTTTTGGAACACCAGAAGCTATTGTTAAAAATAAAGCATCAGAGACTGGTAAGTACTTAAAAGAAAAACTATAGTTTATTTGATTAAATTATTTATATATTTAAAAGGAGAGTTTTTACTTTAATAAAACATAAAAGCAAACACCAACATAAATCCTCCTGCAATCGGTAAGACAAAAACCATAAAAGCAACCGTAGCTAGCCAACTTTTAAATAAGCTAACAAACCAACCTTGTCCGTAGAATTTCTTAATTGCCAGAAACAAATAAAAAAATGTAGATAAAACAATTAAAACATCTAACCAAACTGGTATAACATCCCACAATAAACTCATAAATATTAAAATACTAAACACAGTAAATAAGTAGGCAAAAAAATAAAATGTAAATACTAGATGGTGTGCAAAACGACCTCTTCTAAAAAACAGCATTTTTAATATAAATGCAAAAATGGGCAATAAAAAAAACATAGATATAGGTACTGTATCATAAAAAGCTCTTAGAATATTCCCTATTCCTCCTTTATTTTTATAAATTTTAAGCATCTGCCCATAAAACTTCCTAGTTAACGCTCCATCTTCCTCTTCCATTCCCATAGCCATGTACACTTCTTTCTTTGATGCTTTAATAGCTAAAAGTGAGTCTACCTTTTTTTCATTAAAACCAAACGTAAACCTTAAATTTTCTTCAGGCTTTTGGATTTTAGCTATAGAATCTAAAGCTTTCATATCTTCATCCTTAATTCCCATAGCTGCTTGATTTTTCTTCATTTGTTCTAAAAACACAGCTTTGTCAACGGAATCTTTTTTTATTTCAAAAGCAATAGAATCTGTTGCTTTACGTACTTTTTCATCTACACTTGCTGCTGCACTTATTGCATTTATTTGTTCTTTCTGCTTAAAAGAGTATAAAAAGAAAAAAACAATAGATATAAATAAATATAATTGCGCAGGATGCAAATAAAGTAATCGCTTTCCTTGTATAAATTTATTAGCTAAATAACCTGGCTTTATCATTAAAGGAATAAAACTCTTAAAAAATCTAGCATCTACAGCAAAATAATTGCTAATAGTGTTATAAAATAAAACACCTACTGTTAACTCTTCTTTTGTTTTCTGCCCACAATTAGGACAAAACTCATAAGTACTCTCTAGTAATGTTTCACAATTTTTGCAATTTATACTTTCTTTAGACATTCATTCGGTTGGTTTGGTTAATTATATCTAATAAAATTAAAATAAGTAATTAGGATAAAAATAGAAAATTTAAATAACTTCTTTCTCTATTAGCCTTTTAAATATAAAAAATGTTTCTCAAAAAAAACTTTCATAACCTCAGTAATAACAAGGGTTAAACGTTTTGGCACGCTAATTGAAACTTACAATTACAAATAGCGTAAGCCGAAAAGCTAAATGAGTAGGCATCATCTAAAACCCTAATACTATGAAAACATTAGTACATTTATTTACAGTTTTGTTAGTAGGACTAACAACTGTTTCAGCAGCAGAAAAAATTAACACTGCAACACAAGGTGAAAATATTATTACAACGCGCTATCCTTACGCTCAACCAATTCAGTTTGTAGAGCGTGGTGTAGAGTTTTTAATCTTTCCAGATGGAAGCTTTGATTTTAATACAAACATATCTTCAAATCATTATGATGGTTACGATGTTTATTCTAGAAGATCTAAAATTAAGCGCGGTTCTATAAATGGAACATTTGGAGCCCCTGGCACAAGAGTTAAATTCTCAAAATCCAGAAGAAATAGAGGTTTTATTATAAAACATGATTATAATGGTAGAGTGAGACGTATTGGTAATGTTTTTATAAACTATAACCGTACTGGGCAAGTAAAACGTATTGGTTCAGTATATATAAGCTACAATAGAGCTTGTTTGGTAAGACAAATTGGAGGGCTACATATAAGATATAATAGACGTGGGCATATTATTGCAACGACAGGATTTGTAAACTTCAACAATCAAGGATGTGGTTTTTGTGGAATAACTGACTGCAGTACTAACCACTATGACAATCATCATGATCAAGACGATAATGACTGGGACAATGATGATTATGGAAATGATGACAATTACTACTATAGAGGTGGCAAAAAAAGTAAACATTAGTCTTTTTAACTAACACATTATATAAAAATAAGCCTTACACCGTGTAAGGCTTATTTTATTTAATTGTCTGCGCGTTATACATAAAAGTATCTTGAAAACGTAACAACTTGTCTGTTAATTTTTCTGCAAAAATCACATATTGACATTTACCTATACTTTCAGGAATTCTATTAACATCTGCAAAATACACTCCTTTTTCAGCAAACCCTGCATCTTCTATAACAAAGAGCTTTAGTTGTGTTACGTTTATCGCATTGATATAAAAAAGCTTGTTTAAACGCTTTGGCGTAGCAATTATAACATCTTGTCCATAATAAATTTCATCTTTTTCAGCATCAATACTATGTTCTTCGTATGCAGCATATATTCTCAAATCTGTTCGTTTTGTATATTCTAAAAAAGTTTCTTTTAATTTTAATGCTTCTGCTTTATTTTTAACTAATATTAATGCTCTAGGTGCATCTTCAAATGCTTTGCTTCCTAATTTTTGCATTGTACTTAAAATAATTGCTGTAGTTTTTCCGCTATTTTTTTCTCCTATAGCGTATAAATCCACTCCACTTTTAATTTTAGGTAACACTCTTTTTTGAAATAAAGTAGGTTCTTCGAATCCTTTATTAATTAAAGCTTCTTTAATCTCTGGATTTAATTTTTTAAATGACATAATTCAAGTATTCAGATCAAAACGATTGTTTTACTAAGCGAAACTAAAAGTAATTTACGAGCCTACAAAATTTAGACTTTACTGTTTTTTGGCATGATGCTTGTAACTGAAATAATATTCAATCCTAAAAACGAACAATTATGAAAAAATTACTCTTTTTATTTGTTAGTCTTCTTTTAACTGGTGTTGTTGCTAATGCAGACGAAACATTAGAGACTAGCTCTGCAGCAAATTATCGCGGTTACGGTAAATCTTTTATTTTTAATGAACAAGGTATTGAGTTTTCAGTCTTCGCAGATGGACAATTTGATTTTTATATTCCTAACAATCATTCTAATGTTAGCATATCTATAGGCAGTCCTAATGTAAATATTAGTTTTAATACTGGTTACGATTATAGCACTTATGTACAGTATGACGAATTTGGGGCAGTTATACAAGTAGAAAACACTCCAGTATTTTATGATTACTATGGTAGAGTTAGACAAATTGGGGATGTATGTATTTCTTATAATAATAGAGGTTATATTACTAGGGTTGGTGGACTATATGTTAACTATAGATTCAATAGATTTTACAATTGTACTGGTTTTATTAATACTTACAATAGACGCTATGTTTATAGACCATGGCACTCTTATTATGTAATACCTTCTCCAAATTATTGTGTAGTTTATAACAGACCTTACAGACAATACTATACTCCTACACGTTATGTTTATGATAGACCTTACAGAAATAACATTAGAAGAAGAACTGCAGTAGCTAGTAGAAGAGGAAATAGAATTGTTAGAAATTCTAGCTATGCCTCTAGGAGAGATGGTCGCACTATAAGAAAACCTATAGCTAGGACAACTCCTAGAACACGAAATAATACCACCCGTACTCGTTCTTCTAGAACAAGAACTCAAGTAGCTACACCAATGCGTAGTAGTGTAAGAACAAATAGTACAAGAACAAACAGAAAAGTTACTAAACCAAATAGGACAACTACTAGGCCTAAATCATCAAGTGTAAGAACTAGAACAAATAGTACAAGAGTAAAACAAAATACTCCTTCTAGATCTACCTCAAGAACAAGGACTACTTCTAGAAGTGTAACTAAAAGAAATAACAAAAGTGTTAGAACTAGTAGACCATCAAGCACTCGAAATAATTCAGCAACAAGATCTAGATCTGCTAGACGTATATAAACTTCTAATTATTAAGTTGGTTAAAAATCCTGCTTTACTTTTTTATAAGTATTGTGGGATTTTATCGCTTTAACAACTTATTAATTAATGCAGAAATATCTTCAGAAAAATTAAATCGGTATACTATAATTCCATAGATCCCAACTATTAATAGTGTTTTTAGAGCTATATTTAATAGAGGATGAAATTTAAATTCCCAAAAATAAAAACCTACACCACATACAAGTATTAACAATAATGTTTTTAGAGTATTAACACTAAAAGGTAATATTTTAAATTTAGTATAAACAAATAATACTTTTATTGTATTATAAATAAATATAGCAATACATGTTGCATAAGCCGCCCCTTTTATTCCAAATTGAGGAATAAAAATAATATTAAGTAAAGCTGTACATATAGCTAGAATAACTCCTAAAAGCAAAATAACTCTATAATAATCACTATTAAATAATATAGAGTTATTATTTCCTAATATATTATCGAATAACTTCACCAACCCAATCATTAAAACCACTACAAATCCTCCTGTGTATTCTTTAGGTAATAAATTATATAATTGATTTACATTTAATATAATAACTAAAAAAATAAAACCACTAACAATTAATAGATTTAATGAACTTTTTTTATACAAAACCTTTAGATCTAAAATATTTTTTTCATTAAGTAATTTCGCCGTTATAGGTTGTGTTATTTGATGCATCGATCTTGAAGGCACTCCTACAACTGTAGCAATATAAATAGCAACACCATAATAGGCTACATTTTCTATAGCTACATATTGCCCAATCATAAACTTATCTATTTCTAATATAATATTAGCAACAGATCCCGCTATTATTATTAATGAAGTGTATTTTAAGATAGGTTTTAATCCTTTTATTTTTGAGAGCTTAAGGACAGGAGGTTTTAGGCTAAATGCATAAAACATCATTACTAGCATTCTTATAATATAAACTAAAATGATACTTTCTATTAATACATTTACTGTTAATAGTTTATAATATAGACTTATTAACAAAAACGTTATACTTATTCTATGAAATACTTCTTTCATAAAATTACCAAATACACTCTTCAATTGCACCTTACTCCATGCATAAAACACTTCAAAATAAGCAAAAGCTATAGCAGCTATAAAAATATACCAAGTATACTCTTTTACTATTAGGTTCTTTTGCGCTAAAAACTCACTTATAGTTTCTAAATTAAAGAAAATTAGTAATGCAAAAGGGAGTATAATTAATAAAGGGAGTATTAACATTAAGCTTAAAAATCCATTCTGAGATTGCCTTGTCTTAAATGATGAATAAAACTTAACAATAGTATTATGTACACCAAAAGCCATTAAAGGCATTAAAATGTTAGCCGTGGAGAGAATAAAAGTTATTAATCCATAATATTCTGGTTTTAGAAATTTAGTAAACAGAAATAATACATTAATTGCACCTATAGCAAAACCAACATAGGTTATTAAAATGTTTTTAATGGATTGATTTATAACTATTCCCATTTATATGAGTTTAGATAAAGTTTCGGTTAAGTTTTTCCTACTATATATTTGCAAATTTGTAGGCTCTGTTTTTAAATTATTCTTTTTATAATCCAAATAATATTTTTTTAATACAGTTTTAAGTTCTTCGTAATTATTGTATTTAAAATAATGCCCAGTTTTTGTTTTATTTATAATTGTCTCAACATCAGATTCTTTGGGACCTAATGCCACAATTGGTCTTTGAGACACCATGTATTCAAATAGTTTTCCTGGAATAATAGATTTAGTATCATCAGAATCTATTTCTATTAACAATAATATTTGTGATTTTTTTTGATAAACAATTGCTTCCTCATGAGATACATATCCTCTATTTTTAACATAAGCATCAAGTTTATAAGACGCTACTGTTTTTAATATCGAATCACTAACTGCTCCAACAAAATTGATTTCTAAATCTTCAGCAAATCCTTTTTCTTCATCCACTAAGGTTTTTAACACTTTCCAAAGTACTTCTGGATTCCTTTTAGATAATAACGACCCTATGTGAGAAATTGAAAATTGAACATCCAATTCTTTAATATTTACTTTTTCTTCATCGTATCCATTTGTAATAACAGAAATCGGTTTAGTTGTAATATCCTGAAACTCTAATTTTGTATTACTACTTGTTACAATAATTTCATCCGCAGAATTCAAAACCTCATGTTCTAAAGCCTTATGTTTTGCCTTTGAAGCTTTTGTTAATCTTAATTGCTTATGATAGCCGATAGTTGTCCAAGGATCTCTAAAATCACTTATCCATTTTACCTTATGTTTTTGTTGTAATTGCAAACCTATTAAATGTAAACTATGTGGAGGTCCTGTTGTAATTATTGTTTCTATTGCATTTGCTTTTATATAATTTTGAAGAAACTCTACCGAAGGTTTTACCCAATTTTTCCTTGCATCTGGAATAAAGAAATTACCCCTTATGTAAAGCATTGCTTTTTCTACTATATTTTGCTTTTTTTCTGAGGGAATAATCCCTTTGCTAATGGTTTTAGATTTCTTAGAGAGTATACTCGCTACTTTATAAGGCTCTTTAATTGGTTGTTTTACAATAGTAAGGTCTTTAGCCACGTCTGCAACTAAACTCCTATCAACCAATGGATAATTAGGGTTTTCTGGACAATATACTATAGGTTCTATATTAAAATCGGGAAGATATTTTACAAATTTCAACCAACGTTGCACTCCGGGGCCACCAGCAGGTGGCCAATAATAAGTTATAATTAATACTTTTTTTTTATTCATTTTAAGTCTTCCCCTATAGTATACTAAAACGTCTATAAAATTCTTAATTAATAATATTATTCTTTTGTTTTTTGCTTTTTAAATGTAAAAAACAGACCTCCTATTAGTAATATACCTAATAATATTGAACTAATTAAAGCTATAATACTTCCAGTCTTTACGACTTGAGCTTCAAATTTAAATTCTACAGTATGCCTACCTTTAGGGATTTCCATTCCTCTTAAAATATAATTTACCCTATAGTGGGGAGTTGGTTTACCATCTATATACGCTTGCCATCCTTGCCCATAATACACTTCTGAAAATACAACAAAACCATCATTAGTATTTTCAGATTCATATGTAATAGCATTTGGTTTATAGTCTATGATACTTATTGATGCTAAAGAGTCTATTTTATAACTATTTGGTAAACCTTTAGATTTACCTCCTTTTGGTATTGTATAAATTGCAACACTTTTATTATCTAATTTATCTAAAGCTTGGATTTCTTTATTTGCAGACTCAACTAACTCTAAAGTATTAATAAACCAAGCATTACCATTAGCTCTATCGTTAACAAGTGGATAAGGTTGTCCTTTTTCGTTTTTTGTAATAATGTATTTTGTATTCAACATATTCAATACATTAACATTATTTCTAGCTATATAGAAATTAGAAACATCATCAAAACGTTTTAATTTTGCAGCATGATATCCTGTGAGAGAATTGTGAAAGTAAGATGTTCTTGCGCCTCCAGATGTAACATCGAATACTCTAAAGTGTGACTTATCTTTTTTAATTTCTACATCAGCAGCAGACTCATTATAAGGAGCTTCTACTTGTCTACTAGAAACAAAATTATCTGTATTAACATAACGTCTATCTACTCCAACTAAATCAAACAGTATTAAAATCGCAAAAATGAGTATCACTTTTGTTTCATTCAGTTTCTTTTTTAAGAATAAGAAAATTGTTCCTGCTGAAATCATTACTAACAAAAGAGTTCTTAATGTATCTTTCGTAAAAAGCATTTCTCTATCTGCTCTTACAGCATCTACAAACTCTAGTCCTGCTTCTTGCCTATAATATGCATCATTTCCTCCCACAAAATCAAAAACACCTATTGCTTTTCCTAAGAAAAATAGAACAGCTATACCTGCGGTAGCAAATACTGTGTATTTTAAGGCTTTTTGTTTATCTTCTTCTTTTTCATAGTCATTAAACAATCTTACTAATCCAAAAATGGCTAATACAGGAATACATAGCTCCAACACAACTTGTATAGAACTTACTGCTCTAAACTTATTATATAGTGGTACATAATCAATAAAGAAATCTGTTAAAAATCCTAAATTCTTCCCATAAGACAATAATAACGATAGTAATGTTCCACCTACAAGCCACCACTTTAAACGACCTTTAACTAAAAACAGAGCTAAAACAAATAAAAATAATATTACAGCTCCTACATAGGCAGGCGCTTCCACTATAGGTTGACTTCCCCAATAGGTTGGTGCATTTTCTGCGGCATCTCTAGCTTGCAATGGTGTGGCTCCTTGTTTTAAATAAAATTGATATAACTCAGAATCTTTACCAACATCCTCCCTATTTCCTCCACCTAATAACCTTGGAATATATAAATTAAAAGTTTCTAAAAATCCATAACTATATTCTGTTATATAGTCTTTATCAAGACCTGAAGTTATTTCTTTTGGTGAACCATCTGGGTTTATTGTTAACTCACTTTTACCTCTTGTACTTTCTTTTACATACTCTTGTGTTGCTAATATGCTTGTTGCATTTAAACCTACTGCAAGAATAACAGCTACAACTAATATCCCCACAGATTTAAAATAATGTGGTAATAATTGTTTTCTATAAGCATCTATGAGATAAGCGATACCTAATATAATAACTAACAATAGTAAATAATACGTCATTTGAAAATGGTTGGCAACGATCTCTAAAGCCATAGCTATTGCTGTTACTAAAAAACCAATAGTATATTTTCTTCTAAAAGTAAGTATTATACCACTTAACACTAATGGCATGTAGGCTATTGCGTGTGCTTTACTATTATGCCCCACTCCAATAATTATAATAAGATATGTAGAAAAACCAAAACCTAAAGCTCCAAGAGCTGAGAGTTTATAATCTACCTTTAAGCTTAAAAGCAAAATGTAAAACCCTATAAAATAAAGAAATAGATAATCAGCAGGTCTTGGTAAAAAACGTAAACTTAAATCTAGTTTTTTTATATAATTATGTGGATATTTAGCTCCTAACTGATAAGTTGGCATCCCTCCAAAAGCACTATTTGTCCAATAGGTTTCTTCTCCTGTTTGAGTTTTAAAATCTTTTTGCTGTTTAGCCATCCCTACATAATGAACAATATCACTTTGTAATATTTCTTCTCCTTGCAATACTGGACTAAAATAAGCTAATGCTAAAACGACAAACCCGACAATTACTATTATATGAGGCAGGATTTTTTTAAATGAAAGTTGCATAAAATATATTAAATACTATGAAATTGAAAAATAATACTATTTTTTGAAAATAAGCTTAATTGAATTAAAATTCTAGAAACTAAAATGTAATATTATTTATAAAAAAGCATCTTTAAATTCGCTTATTAATTCTTCTACATCTTCTTCTTTATACTTTCTAGAAAAATGAACAGGTATTGCTTCTTTAACATTACATATTTTCATAATCTCTCCTGAAGCTACTGAATAACTATGGAAATTATCTTCTGCAAAAGATTTATCACTGTTTTTATAAAAGCTTTCTATATATACTGTATCTACGTTAGAAAACAATTCTTTTATTTTATCATGGTTTTCGTCTGAAGCAGCATGATCTAATATAACACCAAGTGTTTCTCCTTTTTTTACACTTATTAAATAAAACAAATCAGAAGCTTTAAATACTTTATCATCTATTGTAATTACTGCATCATGCTGTTGTAGACTATACATTTCTTTTAAAGTATTAACCCACTTCCCCCCTTTTAAACCAGTATCTTTAATATTTATTTTAATAGAATCATGTGCTTTAAAAAGATAAGCTATTGAAGACGTTTTGTGATTTAAATTAGTAAAAAAAACTTGAAACTTATTCGTTTCAAAAATATACTCCGCATTTAAATCTTCTATATAAGATGCGTCCCAAAATGGAGGTTTTAATTCTGCTCGTTTTATTATACCATTATCTTGAATTTCTCTAACTTCATATATAATAGTATCTTCTGCTATTAAATTCCAACAATAACTTTGTATTCTAGACAGGACTTGTTTAATAATACCTCTAGGTCCACAAATAATAACACGTCGTTTAATCCCAATTTGATGTCTTAAAATAGTATCGAAATTAACAAAGTGATCTATATGAGTATGACTTATAAATATAACCTTGGTATTCTGGCAATCCTTAACAGATAAACCGGAAGCTTCTCCACAATCGCACATATAATTATATGAGTCGTTATCTGGAGAAATTAAGATACAAACATCTTCGTCTATTTTACTTTTAACCTCAGGGTTGAACATATAACTAGGCTTAGTGGTTTTTACAGAAAATAAACTTAATCTATTTCTTCATAATCTATATATTCGCCTACTGTATTATTAGAAGATTTTCTATTTGGTATTTTATCTATAGTAGTTTCACCTTCGTTTTGCGGCTTTTGTTGTGACCTTTGGTTTTGAAATCCTTCAAATTGCCCTCCAAAACGCTGCATTGCTTTTTTACTTAGATACTTTAAAAATAGTGGTCCAAAAATTCTAGACAATATCTTAAAACCGTAGTAAAACAATAGTATAAAAAGTATGGTCTTTAATAATCCCATAAAAGATATTCGTGTATTAATTAATTTTAACAAAAATACAATACTCTTAGGGTAATTTCAGTTATAAATACTTAAAAAATATATAAAATCTCTATATTTGGAGCTAAACCTAATACTTATGTCTTTAAAAAAAATCTTTTTACCGACCTTATTATTTATTCTTAGTTATACTGTAAATGCTCAGTATACAGAAGTTATAAATTCTAACAGACCAGGAGTGTCTCGTTCTGCATTTGCTGTCGGTACAAACGTAGCACAAATTGAAATCGGTCCTTATACTGTAAAAGAAAAACATTCGCCATTAAAATATGATGTTTCTGGTTTTGGAATTGATTTTGCAGCAAGATATGGCTTATTACTTCCCGAATTAGAGCTTAATATTGAAGGTGCATACCAAAGTGATACATTTACAGACAACCGATCTTCTATTCCTTCAGAAAATAAACGTTCAAATTTTAAAAACTTAACTATAGGAGCCAAGTATTTAGTCTATGACCCTTATAAAAATGCTGAAGAAGAAAAACCCAACTTATATAGCTACCATGCTAATAAAAAATTCAAATGGAAATCTTTAATTCCTGCTGTATCGGTATATTTAGGAGCTAATTTCGATACTAAAGACAACCCATATACTGCACCAGATGTAGAAGGTTTTAGCCCTAAAGTTATAGTAGCTACACAAAATAACTTTGCTAGTGGCTGGGTTATGGTTTTAAATTTAATAAAAGATAGAATTGGTTCTGAATATTCAGATTTCCAATATATCCTTACTTTAACTAAGGCTATTAATCAAAATGTAGTATTATTTGGAGAAACTCAAGGAATAAAAAGTGATTTCTATGCAGATAATTTATTCCGTTTTGGCGGTGCTTATTTATGGGGTAAAGATTTACAACTAGATACTGCTTTAACTTTTAACACTAAAGACACACCATCTGTTTTTAGTATTAATTTTGGCGTCTCTTACAGATTAGATTTCCATGAAGATGCTAAACCTGATAATGGTGTTTCTGCCGAAGAAGAAGCTGAACGTAAAGCCAGTAAAAAACGTAAGAAAAACAAAAAAGACAAGAAAAAAGGTGGTGATTCTGGCGATGATAAAAAGCAGAAAAAAGAAGTACAGGAGATTGATTTTGATGACGAAGACTAACTACTAAAATATGATTACAGTAAAATCAGCTACTACAAAAAAGGAGCTTAAAGCTTTTGTAAAGTTTCCTTTTTCTCTATACAAAGATTCTAAATATTGGGTTCCTCCTATTATAAATCAGGAATTAGAAACTTTCGATAAAAAAAAGAACCCTATTTTTAAAGATGCTGAAGCAACTTTTTTTCTAGCTTATAAGGAAGGGGAAATTGTTGGGCGAGTAGCCGCAATAATTAACTGGCTAGAAGTAAAAAATCAAAACCTAAAAAAGATGCGTTTTGGTTGGTTCGACTTTATAGATGATTTAGAAGTTTCTAAAGCTCTATTAGATGAAGTTATAAAAATAGGTAAAACCCACAATTTAGAATACTCAGAAGGTCCTGTAGGCTTTTCTAACTTAGATAAAGTTGGTGTAATGACTGAAGGATTTGACCAAATTAGTAATATGATTACTTGGTATAATCATGAATACTATATAAAACACTACGAAGCTTTAGGTTATACTATTGAAAAATCATACTCTGAAAGTAAATTTCCTTTTGCTAATGTAAAACCAGAGTTTTTTAAAAAAGCACAAGAACTTATAAAACGTCGTTACAAGCTAAAAGCATTACAATTGACTACTACAGAAGAAGTAATGCCTTATGCTGATAAAATGTTTGATTTGTTTAATAAAAGTTACTCTGCTCTAGCTTCTTTTGTTGAGATTACTGACATTCAAAAAGATTATTTTAAAAAGAAATTTATAAGCTTTGTTAATCCAGAATATATTAAGTTTATTGTGGATGAACAAGATAATATGGTTGCTTTTGCTATAGTTATGCCAAGATTTGCTTCTGCATTGCAGCAAATTAAAGGGAAATTATTTCCTTTAGGCTTCGCTAAACTATTAAAAGCAAAAAAACATAGTAAAGATGTTGTATTTTATTTAATAGGTGTGCATCCAGAATACCAAAATAAAGGTGTACATGCTGTTATTTTTAATGAATACTATGAGACTTTTAAAGCAAAAGGTATTGTTAATTGCTACAGAACACCTGAATTAGAAGATAATGAAGCCATACATAAGATATGGAAGCATTTTAACCCAAAAGTTGTTAAACGTCGTAAAACATACAGAAAAACGATTTAACAAACAGTTCTTAAAACAAAAAGTCCGATTCAAAAGAATCGAACTTTTTGTTTTAGTTATATTTTTTAGTTCTACTATTCTCCCATTGCTTTTACTAAAGCAGCAGACATACGTTTGTAAGTTCCGTTTTCTAATCTATCTCTAATAGCATCAAAAGCATCTAAAGTTTCTGCAACGTCTTGTAAGGTATGCGTTGCTGTAGGAATCATTCTTAGTAAAATTAATCCTTTAGGTATTACTGGGTATACAACTATAGAACAGAAAATACCATAATTCTCTCTTAAATCTCTAACTAAAGCCATCGCTTCAGGAATACTTCCTTTTAAATACACAGGTGTTACACAACTTTGCGTTGTACCAATATCGAAACCACGTTCTTTTAATCCAGATTGTAATGCATTTACAATCGTCCAAAGATTTTGCTTTAACTCTGGCATTGTACGTAGCATGTCTAATCGCTTTAATGCTCCAACTACTAATTGCATTTGTAACGATTTAGCAAACATTTGTGAACGTAAATTATATTTTAAATAATCTATAATTTCTTTATCTGCTGCAATGAAAGCTCCTGTACTAGCCATAGATTTTGCAAATGTAGCAAAATAAACATCAATATCATCTTGAACACCTTGTTCTTCTCCTGCTCCTGCTCCTGTTGCACCTAATGTACCAAACCCATGAGCATCATCTACAAATAATCTAAAGTTAAACTTCTTTTTAAGTTCAACTATTTCTTTTAAACGTCCTTGTTCTCCTCTCATACCGAATACACCTTCAGAAATCACTAAAATCCCTCCGCCTGTTTGCTCGGCCATTTTAGTAGCACGTTCTAAGTTCTTCTCTAAACTTTCTACATCGTTATGTTTATATGTAAAACGTTTACCCATATGTAAGCGGACACCATCTATAATACATGCATGTGCATCCACATCGTAAACGATTATATCATCCTTAGAAACTAATGCATCTACTGTAGACACCATACCTTGATATCCAAAATTTAGTAAATAAGCTGCTTCTTTATTAACAAACTCAGCTAATTCATTTTGTAATTGCTCATGTAGTTCTGTATGACCGGACATCATTCTAGCTCCCATTGGGTAGGCAGAACCATATTCAGCAGCAGCTTTCGCATCTACTTTACGAACTTCAGGATGATTTGCCATTCCTAAGTAATCGTTAATACTCCAAGTAATAACTTCTTTTCCTTGAAACTTCATCCTGTTAGAGATTTGTCCTTCCAATTTAGGAAATACAAAATACCCTTCTGCAGCTGATGCCCATTTCCCTAACGGTCCTTTATCCTTGTATATTTTTGCAAATAAGTCTTTCATCGGTTCGTTTTCATTGTTTACTTTACGGTCATAACTCTACATTCAAACATCTTTAGATAAAAGTTTATTTTGAATAATTTATTATAAGCCATTACATTAGTTAGTCGATGCAAAATTAGGTAATTCTACCTTTTTTGCATAATCTTTTTACAGTCTATTTTTCACAAAAAAAATAGCTGACTTAAAATACTTAAAATCAGCTAATTTCAATATGTTTATTCTTATTTATTTTACGTATTGTATACTTTGTGCTGCTTCTTCATTAATACTATCAAAAAAGCCTTGATCTCTCATCCATTTATCACTATATATTTTACTCATATAACGCGAACCATGGTCTGGAAAAACTGTAACTACAACATCGCATTCCTTAAACTCTCCTTCCCCTTCTAATTGTTTTATAGCTTGCATAGCTGCTCCCGAAGTATATCCCACAAAAAGCCCTTCTACTTTTGCTATTTCTCTTGCTGTATGTGCACTTTCTTCATCTGTAACTTTAACAAATTCGTCTATTGCATCAAAATCTGTAGCTGTAGGTATTAAGTTTTTACCTAAACCTTCTATTCTATATGGGTAAATTTCTTTATCATCAAACTCTCTTGTTTCATGATATTTTTTTAATACTGAGCCATAAGCATCTACTCCTATAACTTTAATATTAGGGTTTTGTTCTTTTAAATATTTTGCAGTACCAGAAATAGTTCCTCCTGTTCCACTACAAGCTACTAAATGTGTTATTTTACCATTAGTTTGGTTCCAAATTTCAGGACCAGTAGAATGATAATGCGCATCCATATTTAGCTGATTGAAATATTGGTTAATATAAACAGAACCTTTTATTTCATCATGTAATCTCTTTGCTACCTGATAATATGATCTAGGGTCGTCTGCAGTAACATTAGCTGGACAAACATAAACTTTTGCACCCATGTTTTTAAGCATGTCTATTTTATCTGCCGAAGATTTAGAACTTACTGCTAAAATACAATCGTACCCTTTTATAACACTTACCATAGCAATACTAAATCCTGTATTACCAGATGTAGTTTCTATTATAGTATCTCCAGGTTTTAAAATACCTTGACGTTCTGCTTCTTCAATTATATATAATGCAATTCTATCTTTAGAGGAATGTCCTGGATTAAAGGCTTCTATCTTTGCTAGGAAATTACCTTTAAATTCAGATGTTATTTTTTTCAGTTTTATCATCGGTGTATTACCAATAAGGTCTAATACATTGTCAAAAACTTGTTTATTGTTTTCCATAAACGCTACTTGTAAGCTAATTCAATTGGTTATTGTGTTTAAAACCTCGCAAAAATACGTTTTTTTTTTTTAATGGTTAATTCCTTCTAAATCTAATAGAAAAGCATACTCTAAAGCAACTTCTTTTAAACTTTCAAATCTTCCAGAAGCTCCACCATGTCCAGAGTCCATATCTATATGAAATAGTAAAGTATTATCGTCTGTTTTTAATTCTCTTAATTTAGCCACCCATTTTGCTGGCTCCCAATATTGTACTTGAGAATCATGCAGCCCAGTAGTTACCAACATATTTGGGTAGTTTTTCGAACCTACATTATCGTATGGTGAGTACGATTTCATATATTCGTAATACGTTTTATTATTAGGGTTTCCCCATTCATCATACTCTCCTGTAGTTAAAGGTATTGTGTCGTCTAGCATTGTAGTAACAACATCTACAAAAGGAACTGCTGCTATAACTCCATTATATAATTCTGGTTCTAAATTAATTACAGTACCCATTAATAACCCTCCTGCACTTCCTCCCATTGCATATAAATGCTTTGTTGAAGTATATTTCTTTTCTATTAATGATTTAGAACAATCTATAAAGTCTGTAAATGTATTCATCTTCTTCAATAACTTTCCATCTTCATACCATTTACGGCCTAAATATTCTCCACCTCTAATGTGTGCTATAGCATATATAAACCCTCTATCTAAAAGACTTAATCTTATAGAAGAGAAATAAGGATCTATAGTAGACCCGTATGATCCATAAGCGTATTGTAATAATGGATGACTTCCATCTCGTTTCATTCCTTTTTTATAAACCAATGAAACAGGAACTTTAACACCATCTCTAGCAGTAACCCAAATACGTTCTGACACATAATTATTTTTATCAAAGGTGTCGCTTAACACCTGCTGTTCTTTTAAAACATTATGTTTTTTCGTTTCAAAATTATATTCTATCACAGAGTTTGGCGTTGTTAAATCGCTATAGCTATATCTTAAATCTATACTATTAAAATTTGGATTGCTACCAATATTTAATGTATAAGTTTCACTATTGAATGATAAGTAATAATCTTCTGCTCCATCCCAAGTAATAACTCTTATGTTATTTAAACCATTTTGACGTTCATTAACGACTAAAAATTCACTAAAAATTTCAATATCCTCAATTAAAACATCTTCTCTATATGGTAAAACATCTACCCAATTATCTTTTTCTGTTTTAGCTTCTGAGGTTTTTTGAAGTTTATAATTTTTTGCTCCATCTTTATTTGTTATGATATAGAAACTATCATCATAATGAGCTAGGGAGTATTCTAATTCTCTCTCTCTTTTTTGAAATACTTTAAATTCACCATCTGGTGTATTAGCATTAAGAATACGATATTCCGAAGTTAACGTACTCGAAGAACCAATTACAATATATTTTTTAGATTTTGTTTTATATACAAAAGTATTAAACGTTTCGTCTGTTTCATTATATACTACTACATCTTCTTCAGAAGAGTTCCCGAATTTATGCTTAAAAATCCTATCTGAACGTAATGTCACGTCATCCTTTTTACTATAAAATAAAGTTTTGTTATCATTACCCCATGTAGAGCTACCTGTAGTATTTTCTATTTTATCAGAAAATATTTCTCCTGTAACTAAGCTTTTTATCTGAATAGTATATTGTCTTCGACTAACTGTGTCTACAGCAAAACTAACCATTGTATTATCTGGGCTAACAGAAATACCTCCTAACCTAAAATAAGAGTGTCCTTCGGCCATTTCATTACAATCAAAAAGTAATTCTTCTTTAGCATCTAGGTTTCCTTTTTTACGAGTATAAATAGGATAACCTTTTCCTTTTTCAAATTTAGTTATATACCAATATCCATTTAGTTTATAAGGAACAGATTCATCATCTTCCTTAATACGTGCTTTCATTTCTTCAAATAACTCTTTTTGAAATGATTCTGTATGTTTTAAAACAGATTTTGTATATGCATTTTCTTCATTTAAATAGTTTATAACTTCATCATTCTCCCTATCATTTAACCAATAATAATTATCAATTCTTGTATCTTCATGAACTTCTAATTGTTTTGTTTCTTTTTTAGCTATTGGAAATGATTTAATTATTGTTTTATCCTTCATATTATCTTTTTGTTTACAGGAAACGCAAAAATATAAACTTATAGCTAAAGTTACAGTAATTTTCCTCATATTAAATATTTAAAGAATATTCTATCAATTTAATAACTTTGCAATTAATAAAACTATTAATATTAAAATTATGTTTGGAGACCTTAGCGGTATGATGGGCAAACTTCAAGATGCTCAAAAAAAAGTAGAAGAAACAAAGCAACGACTCAATACAGTTTTAGTTGATGAAAAAAGTAATGATGGATTACTTCAAGTAACGTTAACTGCAAATAGAACTATCAAATCTATAACTATCAGTGATGAGTTACTAGAAGACAAAGAACAATTAGAAGATTATTTAATTTTAACATTAAATAAAGCTATAGAAAAAGCAACAAGTATAAATGAAGCTGAACTTGCAGCTGCTGCAAAAGATGGTATGCCAAATATTCCAGGAATGGATATGTTTAAATAACGCTATTTAAGCATCCAAAAAGGCTTCTAGTATAAATTAGAAGCCTTTTTTATTTCTTTTAAATATTATTCCATATCATACTCCCCTCCGCTTCGTTTTCGTAACTCACTAGGGGTTAGTTTTTTCTTATTATTTTCTATACTAGTATCTACAGCTTTGTTGTGCTTAACATAATTTACTCCTTTTTCTTTAGGAGTTCCAAATAATTCTGGATGTAAATAAGTTCCTTTTTTATTTTTTTCTTCTTCTGGCATTACTCTATTAGCATTCGCCCATTGATCTGCTCGAATTCCTGTTACTTGCCAAGAAACTTCTACATTAGGTTTATCTGTTTGTATAATAAACTTATTACCTGATATTTTCTCTTTAATAATAGCTTGAGCAAAAGTCCCTATAACTGTTAATTGATATCTAAAATCTTTATTGGCTGCTTCAAAATAATCTGGTAATTTAACAGTACTATATCCATTAGCATCTGTAACTGTATTACCGTTATATACATTCATCATTTCTGGAGACTCTACAAAAGAATGCACCAAATATTTATTTTCTGGATCCTGAGGGTGATCTATTTTAAAAGTTCCTCCAGCTTTTGCTACTGTTCCCGTAACATTTAAATTTCCCGTAATTGTTACATCTCCTTCAAAAAAACCTGCATAATTTGTTGGCGCTCCACTTGCTGCCCCGTAAACTCCATAGTTTATTGAGGTTGCATTAGTTGTATTACCATTAGATAAACCATATACACCATAATTTGTTAAACCAACTCCATTGGTATTAGCTAAAACACCAAAATTAGAATCTGTTGCTCCCGTAGCATAACAACTAGCTCCATAATTCCATTTATCGTGGTTTCCCGTTGCTGTACTATTTAATCCATAATTAGCTTGACCAGTAGCTGTTGTTTCTCCTCTTAAGCCATAATTATTAAATGAATCGCCAGAAGCAACACCATGAACTCCTGTATTTCTTGCTGTAGATTGTTCTGCAAATCCAAAAACCCCAACATTATCACCTGTTGTAATACCTCCTGAATTTCCTAAAGCAAAACCTTGTATTCCTCTATTATATATAGAACCGTGTCCTTCTGTTAAACCACTTGTTCCTACATTATATGTAGTTCCGTTTCTAGCCACCCCTGAGGTTCCAAAATTAGTTCCAGCACTTACTCCTGTGGTAAATCCTATAACACCAAAATTATTAGAACCAGTTCCGTGTGATGTTCCTATTACTCCTCTATTTACTGCATCACTTCCAGAAGCAACACCTCTAACTCCATTTCTATAACCTGTTGTAGAAGCTCCTAATGCAGTTCCGTAAAACCCATAACCACTTGCATCTGTCGTAGTGTTTACTCTACTAAAAACACCTGTATTAAAATCTGTCCCTCCTAATAGATTAATTCCTTCAACACGTACTGCGGTGCTATGAGAATCACTTAATGTGTCATTTACGAATAGTCTATTTTCAGCACTTTCTGTTCCAATACTTACATTTTTCATTGTATAAGTTGTGTCTGCAACGACTGTCCAACCAGACTCTTCAAGATTATTCCAATCACTAATATTTTGAGCTGTAATACCTGAAGCTGGTGCCCCTGTATATATAGGATCTGTTTCATTAATATTATCTCCTATTATACTTTCTGCTGTTTTTGCATGTAATGCATACGGTACTGTAACTAATTGAATACTACCTAAATCAACTGGTGCACCAGCTTCTCCTGTATATTTAAAAGACGTTTTTAAAAAATATGGACCATCTGACCAATCTATTGTAGATAGACTTACTGATTGGTTTACTCCTTCTCCTATTAATAATGAAAAAACACCATTACTATCTGTTGTTAAACTATGTTCTTCTTGAAATATATTAGAATTTAATGGAGATGTTCTACTTATAGAAAGATAAAGCGTTACATTGGTTTCTGCCACTACAGCATCGTTATCTTTAATTATCCCTTGATAGTTTACTTTATATGGAAAAACATCTGGGTTTGAAGGAGGTAATTGCGCTTTAATTGTTATAGTAAAAAGTAGAAAAAACAGTATAATTAATTGATTTTTAGCTTTAATAAAAGCTTGAAATTTGTGATTAAATAGCATTGTTTGGTTAAATAGTTTAGAGTTAATAATAATAGCATATGCTTATTTTAAGCTTCACAAATATATAAGAAATATCTTATTAATTATTCTCTTTTACACCAAGCCTCCAATCACTTCGCTAACTATATAACACACAAATAATTACACCTAAATTTATATTATAACTTAAAGAATATTTATATTATTTTTTAGAGTAATATTATTCTGTTTTTACTTATTTTAATTTCCTTTTTAAATATTCTGGGGAACTTAAAAACAACTCTTTCACTTGATTATCCCAATCTCTAACAATATTAAAATAGCTTGTATTAACTTCTGCCATTATAGAATTGCAATCTTTACAGATATGCTTATAACCTAAGAAATAATGACCAAACTCGTGAAAGGCTACAACTTTTAAAATCTCTTTATCTAAAAGTGTCATCCAACTAAAAATAATTTTTTCAACTTTATTCTTTTTATCTCTCACTAACATTCCTAAAGTGCCACTTTTAGATGATACTTGTAATGTATCTACAATTGTTATTTCTTTTAAACTAAATAATTTTTCTGTAAACTCAATATTATACTTTTTACATTCTTTTAAAAACTCGTCCAAATAAGGCTGAACTAAACCATCTGTTTTTAACGTATTTAAAGTTGAAGACCTGTTAGGTAATTTGTAATTAGAATTTTGACTTCTCATATTACCTGTCATAAATACAAATAGTAGGCAAAGTATTAATTGCGTTCGTTTCATGTTGTAAAGATTTTAATTTATTGTAACGCAATCTCCAATTTATCAACAATCGATAGACATACTTCTAGTTACTATATAAAAGACTATAGCTTTTACAACAACGCTACTTAACACCTCTATATTGTTCAATACCTTAACTTTATAATAATTTTAGTATTTATTACAAAAGAAAGAGAGAACAAATAAATGCTCTCCCTTCTTTTTATTATAGAAATAAATATTTACAAAAAAAGAGAAGCAATTGCTTCTCTTTTTCTTTTAAGATAAAAAATCTTAGTTAGCGTTTATTACTCTAAATTGAGTTCTTCTGTTTGCTAAATGCTCTCTTTCAGTACAAGATACACCATCAGAACATCTATTAGTTAACCTAGTTTCTCCATAACCATTAGAAACAATTCTACTAGAATTAATTCCTTTAGATATTAAATAGTTAGTTACAGCTTGCGCTCTTCTTTCAGATAAAGAACGGTTACTAGCCTTAGAACCTCTAGAATCTGTATGCGAAGCAATCTCTACAGATACTCCATCTGCAAGTACAGGTAATAATTTAGCATCAATTTCTGATTTAGCTGCATTTGTTAATGTTGCAGAACCTAAATTCCAGTTTATGTTTAGATCATTATATTCAACTACTTTACAATCTACTTCTTTCCATGTTGTTAATCCACCTTTAGTCTGTAATACTTCTTTTGTTACTGTTTTTGTTACTGGAGGCACAGTAGATTCTACTATTTTAGAATCTTCTACTAATACAGTTTTCTTAATTGTAGATGTTTTTTGAGGAATATCTATAGCTCTTGTTGTTGGAGGTGTTACCATTACAGTACGCTTCATTGTTTTTGTAACTGCAGGAATATCTACAACTCTTGTTGACTCTGGTATAATTACTGTTCTCTTAACTGTTTTTGTAACTGCAGGAATATCAATAACCCTTGTTGTTGGAGGCGTTACCATTACAGTACGTTTCATTGTTTTTGTAACTGCAGGAATAGGAATTACTCTTGTAGTTGGAGGTGTTACCATTACAGTTTTCTTTACTGTTTTTGTAACTTGAGGTATATCTATTACTCTTGTAGTCGCTGGCGTAACTACTATTTTTCTTTTAAAAGAAGACATTCCACAATCTGGATCAGCTGTAGTATCACAGTCTGGAGTTCTAATAAAAGAAGCGTCAGATGCTAACTCTGTAGTATTTATTGTTATATTCTGTGCAGGTACTGCTTTATAACACCAGTATCTACAATCGTTAGGATCGCTAGATTGACAATCTGTCGCAGGTGTATCACTCATTCCCCATTTTGCTGTAGCTGGTTTAGTTTCTATAACTTGATAGTTAGATGAAAACTTTGCTGGAACAACTTTTAAAGATGACCCAAACTCTCTTTTTCTATAAGCAATAGTTTCAGTTCCGTATTCTGCTGGAATAACTTCTAAACGTTGACCTGCTTCATTAACAACTACTGTAACATCTTGTGTTTCGTATACTGCTGGCACCATCTCTAATTTTTGACTAGCTGGTTGAGTCACCACTTCAAATGTTTGCGTTTCGTATACTGCTGGTACTAATTCTAAACGCTGACTAGCCGCTTTTACAACAACTGTCTCTATTTCTGTTTCAGTCCTAGAGGCAATTTTTTCTAAACGCTGACTAGCTTCTTTAACAACCACTTCAAATGTTTGTGTTTCATATTTAGCTGGTACAACTTCTAATTTTTGGCTAGCGTTTGCAACAACAACAGTTTCTGTTTCTGTTCCATACTTAGCAGGCACAGTACTTAATTTTTTGTATGCTGGAGCAACTTGTACTGTTACATCTTGGTTTACCCAGATATCTGGCGTTACACAACGAACATAACATTTTCCTGGCTCAGGATTAGTTGGTAAATCTTGAGCAAATGCGACTAAGCCAATTGCAAAAGATAGAAATGTTAGTAGTAATTTTTTCATTTTTTCTAAAGTTTAATGATTATATGGTTATTTATATACGCTAAGTAGTTAGGGTTTAGCCTATTCTACTAATTTCAAACAAAATTACTAGCAATCAAAGCCTTTAATCATTTTTAAAACAAAAAAAACATGCTCTTTCGATAAAATGCAAAAAAAGTCGTTAAAAATTTTAACAAATTTAATCTTACAAAATCACTATGATAATTTATTTTTTTCTTATTTTTACAGGGAATTCAAGACATTTATAAAATGATTATGCATACTATCTGTGTAGTCCAAATGTGTTACTATTCTTACTTTACCAGCACCTAGTGCAATAATTTTTATTCCTTTTTCATCTAAAGTTTTTATAAAGCCACTTTCAGAAACACCATGCTTTAAACTAAAAATTACAATATTTGTTTCAACAGGTTCTACGGTATTAACATAAGATTGAGATTTTAGAATTTCAGCAATCTCTTTTGCTTTTTTATGATCTTCTTCTAATCGTTTTACATTATAATCTAATGCATATAACCCCGCTGCAGCTAAAAAACCTACTTGACGCATTCCTCCTCCTAAAATTTTTCTAATTCTAATAGCATCTTCCATTATCACATCGTCTCCAACTAACACAGAACCTATAGGACATCCTAAACCTTTACTTAAACATACAGATATAGTGTCAAATACTTCACCATATTGCTTTGATGTTTCCTTTTTTGCAACTAAAGCATTCCATAAGCGTGCTCCATCTATATGTAAACCTAAATTATTAGCATCACATACTTTGCGAATTTTCTTTATTTCATTAAAATCCCAACAAGCCCCTCCTCCTTTGTTTGTTGTATTTTCTATTTCCACCAGCTTTGTTAATGGGCTATGATAAAAATCCGGAGGGTTTATTGCCTCTTCTAGTTGATTTGCAGTAAACATCCCCCTGTCCCCATCTATTAACTTACATGAAACTCCACTATTAAAGGATGCTCCCCCCCCTTCATAATTAAATATGTGAGAGTACTTATCACAAATAACTTGATCACCAGGATTAGTGTGCAATTTTATAGCTGTTTGATTTGCCATTGTTCCACTAGGAAAAAATAATGCCCTAGGTTTACCAAATAATTCTGCTATTTTTTCTTCTAACGCATTAACAGTTTCATCTTCTTTATAGACATCGTCCCCCACTTTAGCATTCATTATAGCTTCTAACATGCCTTTAGAAGGCTTGGTTACTGTATCGCTTCTTAAATCTATTATCATTTATTTATTTTTTTCTGCATAAAATTATAAAATATGCTAGCAATTACTTTCATATAATAGTATAAATTATATTTTTGTTTCAAACTACAATATAATGATAACACTAGATCAGATAAAAGATCTCTATAAACGCCTTAATGCTTTAAGGCAATATCTTTGACATAGATAAGAAGTTAATAGAAATACAGAACGAAGAAGAACAAACTTTCGATCCTAATTTTTGGAATGATTCCAAAGCAGCAGAAGCTGTTATGAAATCTCTTAGAATAAAGAAAAAATGGGTTGAAGATTATGAAAAATCGAAAACCTTAGTCGATGACCTCGAAGTTATTTATGAATTTTATAAAGAAGGAGAAGCTTCTATTGAAGATGTAGAACAACGCTTTAATAATTCTAAAGCTATAATTGAAGATTTGGAATTCAAAAATATGCTTTCAGAAGAAGGAGACAATTTAAGCGCCGTTTTACAAATAACTGCAGGTGCTGGTGGAACAGAAAGTTGCGATTGGGCCAATATGCTATTGCGTATGTATTTAATGTATGCTGAAAAGAATAAGTTTAAAGTAAAAGAGTTAAACTTACAAGATGGAGATGTTGCTGGTATTAAAACTGTAACTATAGAAATTGAAGGTGATTATGCTTTTGGATGGCTTAAAGGTGAAAACGGAGTCCACCGCTTGGTACGTATTTCTCCTTTCGATAGTAATGCTAAACGACATACTAGTTTTGCTTCTGTTTATGTTTATCCTTTAGTTGATGATAGTATAGAAATAGACATTAATCCAGCAGATATAGAAATTACAACTGCCCGATCTAGTGGAGCTGGAGGACAAAATGTAAATAAAGTTGAAACTAAAGTGCAACTAACACATAAGCCTTCTGGAATACAAATTTCATGTTCAGAGACACGATCTCAACACGATAATAGAGCTCGAGCATTGCAGATGCTTAAATCTCAACTTTATGAAATTGAACTGCAAAAACAAATGGCGCAACGTGACGATATTGAAGCTGGCAAAATGAAAATTGAATGGGGGAGTCAAATACGTAACTATGTTATGCACCCTTATAAACTGGTAAAAGATGTTCGTACTACACATGAAACAGGAAATGTTGATGCAGTTATGGATGGTGATATTACTCCCTTTTTAAAATCATACTTAATGATGATGGGACAAAAAAACACAACACAAGATTCTTTATAATAAAATATTTAAATTATGATTAAAATATTACACAATAATAGATGTAGCAAATCGCGTTGCGGTCTAGAAATTGTAAAAAACTCGGGTAAAGACTATGAAATAGTTAATTATTTAGTAGATACTCCAACTATTGAAGACATAAAAAACATACTAAAATTATTAAACATAGAACCTATAGCACTAATTCGTACAAACGAAGCTATTTGGAAAGATAATTACAAAGGTTTAACTTTAACGGACGAAGAGGTCATTAATGCAATGGTAAAACACCCTAAATTAATTGAAAGACCAATAGTTATTAATGGTGACAAAGCTGTTATTGGACGACCTCCCGAACTTATAACTACAATTATATAATAAAAATATAACTAAGTGCCTATGATATAATAACAATAAACCTAACCAGTTTTCATTTTTAAAATCGACTTAAAGTAATACTAACCAAATAATTATCCCTAATCCTTTTAACTTTAAATGATCTTAATATATCACAACCCAGAATCTAATGATTCTAAGGAATGTCTCGAAATACTTGAAACCAGCAAACATAACCATGAGGTTATTAAATATAAAGAAAAGCCTTTAGATGAATTAAAACTCTCTAAAATAATAAAGCTCCTTAATATAAATCCTCAAGAGCTTATTAGAACAAATTCTAAAATTTGGAAAAGTAAATTCCAACATTTAATTGATGATGGTCATCACTTTACTGAAGATGAGTATATAAAAATAATGATTGCACATCAAGACTTAATAGAAAGACCTATTGTTATTAATGGAGAAAAAGCAGTTATAGGTAAACCTCCAAAAAAAATATTCGATATTATATATTGATAAATAATTATAAAAAGCTCCAAAACATTAACAGTTTGGAGCTTTCTTATTTAACATACATTTAACCAATCTAAGTTAAACCATAATATATTTTTGCAGTCTTAATTGCTAAAATATAATTATGCATAAACTAATACTTTTTCTAGTATTCCTCTTTACCTCTATAATAACATCAAGTGCCCAAAATTCTTATAAGAAAGAAGTGTTTATTAGTGGAAAAATTCTAGATAGCAATTCTAAAGTTCCTTTAGAGTATGCCACAGTGGTTTTTACAAATACTAATAATAAAACTGATGTTACTGGAGGTATAACAAATGAAAATGGAGAATATAAAATTTCTATTGCAACTGGTAACTATACTATTTCTTTTGAATATATAGGTTTTTCTGCTGTTAGCATTCCTAATAAACAGATTTCAAAAGACGAAAACTTTGGTGTACAATTACTGGATGAAAATACAGAGTCATTAGACGAAATTGAGATTATTGCAGAAAAAACAACTATAGAAATTAAACTAGATAAGAAAATCTATAATGTAGGTAAAGATTTAACTGTTAGAGGTGGTACTGTTAGTGATGTTTTAGATAATGTCCCTTCAGTCTCTGTAGATGTCGAAGGTAATGTTGCATTAAGAGGTAATGATAATGTACGTATACTTATTAATGGAAAACCTTCTGGTTTAGTTGGTTTAAACTCTACCGACACATTACGACAATTACCTGCAGAATCAATAGAAAAAGTAGAGGTTATTACCTCTCCATCAGCTAGGTATGATGCAGAAGGTACAGGAGGTATACTAAATATTATTTTACGTAGGAGTAAACTACAAGGCTTGAACGGTGCTATAACTACAAATTTAGGTTATAATCCAGCAGCTGGTATTTCTGGAAATATTAATTATAGAACTGGAGATATTAATATTTTTAATACAACATCGTATAACTACAGAGAAGTACCAGGTCATAATGATGGTTTTACTAGATATTTCAATCAAGAATTTGACGAGTCTGGAAACTTAATTATAGATAACCCTGACACCTTCTTAAAGGAAACAAATAATTATGATCGTATTAGAAAAGGACTTAACACTAATTTTGGAATAGAATGGTATATAAACGAGACTTCATCATTAACCACTTCGATACTTTACAGTAATGGTGATAATGAAAGTAATACAACAAATCGCGTAAGTCAATTCGATTCCAATAACATACTCACATCAAATTCTCTACGTTTAGATCCAGAATTATCAGACAGACAGACAATACAATATGCTGTTAATTTCGATAAACAATTTAAAACTAGTGGACATAAATTAACTTTTGATTTTCAGTATGAAAACAGTAGTAATGACGAATTATCTAATGTAAATGTAGATGGAACTGTATCTGAAAAAGTTGCAACATTAGAAGATGAGCAACGTATTTTACTTCAAGCTGATTATGTTTTACCTATTGGAGAAAAAAGTCAATTCGAATTAGGTTACCGTGGTAACTTTAATGACAAAAGCACAGATTATACTGTAGAATTTTTAGATTTCGATACTAGTATATTTAATGTTAGCACAGATTTAACCAATTTATTTAATTATAAAGAATTCATTACAGCGGTATATTCTCAATACGGAAGTAAAATTGGTAAGTTCTCTTATCTTTTAGGTTTACGCTTCGAGAACACACAGATAACATTAGATCAGCCTACTAGTGGAGATTATGCAAAAAACACATATAATGGCTTATTTCCTACTTTAAACCTTAGTTATGAATTAAGTGAAAGTGAAAATGTTACTCTAGGTTATAACAGACGTATACGTCGTCCGCGTTCCTTTTTTGTAAACCCATTTCCTTCTCGATCTAGTGTAACTAGCATTTTTCAAGGAAATCCAGCTCTTGCACCAAGCTATTCAGGGCAAGTAGATTTAGGGTATTTAAAACGTTTCGGAAAATTTACATTCGATACTTCTGCTTACTTTTCGCATGCAACAGATATTTTCAATTTTACTAGCTTCGATTCTGGAGAAACAGCTATTGTTAATGGTCAAGAAGTTCCAGTAATACAACGTACTCCCATTAACCTAGCTACTCAAGATCGATTAGGCTTCGAATTTACTCTAAGTTATAGAGCTTCAAAAAAATGGAATATAAATGGAAACTTCAACTTTTTTCAAAGTGAAACAGAAGGAATAACTCCAAATGGAGAAAACCTAGGTAATAAAAATACAAGTTGGTTTGCTCGTTTAAATAATAAATTTACTCTTCCAGGTAATATAGATTGGCAAACACGTCTAGCATATAGAGGTCCAAGAGAAGATGCTCAAAATAAAAGAGAAGGTGTTTTCTCCACTAATTTAGCTCTTAGCAAAGATCTATTTAAAGAAAAAGCATCTATAGCATTTAATGTCAGTGATTTATTTAATTCTAGAAAAAGAAAACAAATTACTACTACTAGTACTTTTGTAAACGAAAGCGAGTTTCAATGGAGAGAGCGTAGTTTTAACTTATCGTTTACTTACAGATTTAATCAAACTAAGAAACAACAAAGTAGAAATCAAAGATCTAATGGAGGAGATGAAGGATTCGAAGGTTAATGCATATAAATTTTAACACATAAAAAAAGGGAAACTAAATAGTTTCCCTTTTTTTTATAATAAATTAAAGCAATTATGCATTACGTTTTGCTTTTTTTTCTTCTTTAATTTCTTTAAGACGCTCAATTAAAGAACCTCCAACCCAATAAGGGATAACAAATGTTACTAAAAAAATCATTAACCAAAACCCTATGGTTAAGATTGTTAAAAATGCTAAAAAGCCTAAATATTGGTCAAATTCGAACATAATTGTCTGTGTCTTTTTTTAAATCTTTGACAAAGATAAGTTAAACTCTTTTTTTATACAATACTATCTCAATAATTATTAACAAGGTTATTAAGATTTTATACGTATAGTTTAATTATTAGTTATTAATAAATTCTATTTTTATCTACACAAATAAACTTAACAACAACTTATCTAATACTCCAAAATATTGTAAATTTGCAGCCTTAATTAATCAATACGATATGGATTATAGAATAGAGAAAGACACGATGGGCGAAGTAAAAGTCCCTTCTGATAAGCTTTGGGGAGCGCAAACAGAACGTTCTCGTAACAACTTTAAAATTGGAGCGGCTGCAACAATGCCATTAGAAGTAGTATATGGTTTTGCTTACCTAAAAAAGGCAGCTGCATTTACTAACTGCGAATTGGGAGTTTTACCTATCGAAAAAAGAGATTTAATAGCACAAGTATGTGAAGAAATTTTAGATGGTAAACACGATGATCAATTTCCTCTAGTAATCTGGCAAACAGGTTCTGGAACACAAAGTAACATGAATGTAAATGAAGTTGTTGCTAACAGAGCTCATCAAATTGCTGGACATAAAATTGGTGAAGGCGAGAAAACGATTCAGCCAAATGATGATGTCAATAAATCTCAATCTTCTAATGATACCTTCCCTACAGGTATGCATATTGCAGCTTATAAAAAAGTTGTAGAAAATACCATTCCTGGTGTTAAACAATTAAGAGATACTTTAAAAAAGAAATCAGATGATTTTAAAGATGTCGTAAAAATTGGGCGTACACATTTAATGGACGCTACTCCCCTAACTTTAGGACAAGAATTTTCTGGATACGTTTCTCAATTAGACCACGGATTAATTGCTTTAGAAAATACTTTAACTCACTTAAGTGAATTAGCTTTAGGAGGTACCGCTGTTGGAACAGGATTAAACACTCCTAAAGGTTACTCTAAACGTGTAGCTGAGTTTATTGCAGAGTTTACTGGATTACCATTTATAACTGCTCCTAATAAATTTGAAGCTTTAGCTGCTCATGACGCTATTGTTGAAACTCACGGTGCATTAAAGCAACTTGCGGTGTCTTTAAATAAAATCGCCAATGATATTAGAATGATGGCTTCTGGACCACGTTCTGGAATTGGGGAAATTATAATCCCTGCTAACGAACCTGGTAGTTCTATCATGCCTGGTAAAGTAAACCCAACACAATGTGAGGCCTTAACTATGGTATGTGCTCAAGTAATGGGTAATGATGTCGCAATTACAGTTGGCGGTACACAAGGACATTATGAACTTAATGTATTTAAGCCAATGATGGCTGCTAACATTTTACAATCTGCTCAACTTATTGGAGATGCATGTAGAAGTTTTGAAGAAAACTGTGCTGCTGGCATAGAACCAAATCATGATGTAATAAAAGAGTTATTAAATAATTCATTAATGCTTGTTACTGCTTTAAATACAAAAATAGGGTATTATAAAGCAGCTGAAATAGCAAACACAGCTCATAAAAACGGAACAACTTTAAAAACAGAAGCTATTAACTTAGGTTACGTTACTGCCGAAGATTATGATGCTTGGGTAAAACCTGAAGATATGGTTGGTAGTTTAAAATAACTATTACAAAATAAACAATAAAAAAGCGCAATCTTACAGATTGCGCTTTTCTTTTTATAAGGGTTTTTAGAAACTTAGTTCCCTTTTTTATAATCTGCTAAAAACTTAGCTAAACCTATATCTGTTAAAGGGTGCTTTAACAAACCTTCAATAGAACTTAATGGTCCAGTCATAACATCTGCTCCAATTTTAGCACAATCTATTACATGCATGGTATGGCGTACAGATGCAGCTAAAATTTCTGTATCAAAACCATAGTTATCATAAATATGTCTTATTTCTGCAATAAGATTTAATCCATCCGTAGAGATATCATCTAATCTTCCTATAAAAGGAGAAACATATGTTGCTCCTGCCTTTGCCGCCAGTAAAGCTTGCCCAGCAGAAAATACTAATGTTACATTTGTTTTAATCCCTTTATCACTAAAATATTTACATGCTTTCACACCATCTTTAATCATAGGCAATTTAACTACAATTTGCTCATGCAATTCAGCTAAAGCTTCTCCTTCTTTAACCATCCCTTCAAAATCTGTAGCAATAACCTCAGCACTTACATCTCCATCTACAATATTACAGATATCCACATAATGCTTTAAAATATTATCATGCCCAGTAATACCTTCTTTAGCCATCAATGAAGGGTTTGTAGTTACACCATCTAAGATTCCTAAGTCTTGAGCTTCTTTTATTTGGTCTAAGTTAGCTGTATCAATAAAAAATTTCATAAAATTTGTTTTGTAATCCTCTATAATTGAGAACTTTGATTTGTATTTGTTGTGTTTATTAAATTAACGCGAATTTACAATATTACTCCTCTATCTATTAAAAATGATATTAAATAATATTAACAAAAAAAGTTCCCATGACTTTTAGCCTTTTAATTACAGGTTATAATGATTTAATAACATCTTTTCATAAACTTTATCTGGCAAAATAAATTTTAAGATAATAGAAAATTTCTGCATGAAAGCCCCTACCTTATAATGAATTTTCGGATTTTTAGTATTTATTACTTTTAAAACCATCTCTGCCATTTCTATAGGGTCATTACCACTATCTACATGTTCATCTATATCTTTTAAAACACTTCCGTAAGCTTTTTCGTATGGAGAACCTTTTATAACTGGTGCATGAAAACGACCTGCGGCAATATTAGTAGCAAAATCTCCTGGAGCTATATTAGTCATTTTAATATTAAAATCTTTTAACTCCATCCTAAAGGCTTCAGTTATTAACTCTAAAGCACCTTTACTTGCACTATAAATACCTCTATATGGCAATCCCATATATCCAGCTATAGACGTGATGTTAATAATCAAACCACTATTTTGCTTACGCATTTGCGGCAAAGCAGCCTTAATAACATTAATAGGACCAAAAAAGTTAGTATCGAAATTATGCTGTATTTGCTCTTCTGGCGTTTCTTCTATGGGGCCAGTAATGCCCACACCCGCATTATTAATAACCACATCCAATCTACCTTCTATGTTAATTACATTTTCAACAGCTTTGCTAATTGAATCAACAACCTTAACATCTAAAGCTATAATTGGAAATTTACTCTCTTTATAGCGTTCAGGGTTACGACTAGTGCCGTAAACTTTAAACCCCTTAGTTGTTAGAAACTCACCTACAGATTTTCCTATTCCTGAAGATCCTCCTGTAATTAAAATAACTTTAGACATATGTTGAAATAATTAGCTTGTAAAATTAAAAATGAATTTGTTTTAAAAGGTATAAAATGAAAAAGATTTGCCAATAATTATTAGCAAATCTTTTCTATATAATAATTAGATTTTAAATCTAAATTTAGTCCACAAAAAAAGGCAAGCTACCTACATCACACCGCTACGACCATCTACCTTTGCTTCGTTCCCGACCTGGAGGATTCAACAGGAGCTGGTTGTGTAGGACTTGCCGGGTGCAAATATACAATCTTTTAATTTTATCACAATGATTTTTTATACTGAATTTTAATAAATATCTTGCTTAAAATTATAAAGCTAAAATGAAAACATTTAAAATACTTACAATCATATTTTTAGGAAGTTTAATCATGGGATGTGGCAGTAACTCTGGAAAGAAAAAAAACAACTTTTCCATCCAAACTAATGCAAAAAACAATGCTATTTCTATAAATGAGACCCTAAAGTTATCTTTAAAAAACCCAAAAAAGTTAGAAGTATCATCTGTAGCATATACTTTAAATGGTCAAACATTAACCAAGGAAACCAATTTAAAGGATTTTAAATTAGGAAAACATACCATAGAAGCGACCATACAGTATGATGGAGAAACAGAAACAGCATCTAAAAGTATTTCTATATTAAATGGTGAAAAACCCAAAGTATTAACCTACGAAATTATAAACACCTACCCTCACGATATTACATCTTATACGCAAGGTTTAGAATTTTATAATGGTGTTTTGTATGAAAGTACTGGACAATACAATGAATCTAAATTAAGAATAGTAAACTATCAAGACGCAACGGTTATTAAAAATGTAAACTTAGCAAATGATTTTTTTGGAGAAGGCCTAACTGTATTAAATGGTAACATATATCAATTAACTTGGAAAGCAGGAAAAGGATTTGTTTACAATGCAGAAACTTTAGAACGTACTAGCAGTTTTAGATATGGACAAAGTAAAGAAGGATGGGGTCTATGTAATGACAATAAAATGTTATATAAAAGTGATGGAACCGAAAAAATATGGCTATTAAACCCTGAGAATTTAATTGAAGAAGATAACATACAAGTTTTCACTAATAAAGGAAAAATAGGACAACTAAATGAGTTGGAGTGGATTAACGGTAAAATTTATGCTAATATCTATCAAAAAAATGGAGTTGTAATTATAAACCCTAAAAATGGAGCAACAGAAGCGGTTATCGATTTTTCCCCTTTAAAAGAAAAAGTAACTCAACATGAAGGTTTAGATGTTTTAAATGGTATTGCCTACAACCCAGAGACGCAAACGATTTTTGTTACAGGAAAACGTTGGGACAAACTATTTGAAGTTAAAATAGTTGAAAAATAAACTTTACTCAATAGTAAGTACACTTTACTCATTATACGTTTTATAATGTAGGTTTCTTGTAGTTATTTACACCATGAGAAAAGCCATACAAATATCTATACCGGAGCCTTGCCATGAAAATTGGGCCGCCATGACTCCTAAAACTAAAGGTCGTCATTGTAAGGTTTGTGAAAAAACAGTCTTTGATTTTACTAGTAAAACCGATGAGTATATTGTAAAGACTTTCGAACAGAATGGAAAACTTTGTGGACGTTTTAAAAACTCTCAGTTAAATAGAGAGCTATCCTACAGCAGAAAAGATAATAATAACTATTTATCTTATCTAGTCTCTAGCCTATTTGCTTTTTTAGCATTTGGGGTAAATGAAGCATATGCACAGGGAGAACCTATATCAATCTCTAAACCTTATAAAACATCCCATCCCCATCAGGTAAAAGAAAAAGTTGCACATTTAGTATTAAAAGAACGTGTTATTTCAGGTACTATATTCGATGAAAATGATTTACCTATGCCTGGGGTTAGTATATTAATTAAAGGATCTTCTACAGGGACTCAAACTGATTTTGATGGATATTTCACTTTAAAAATTAAAAACGGAAATATCCTTACTTTAAATTCTATAGGCTATAAAAATAAAGAGGTTCTAATCACTAATAGCTCTACTTACAATCTTTCTTTAGAAGTGGATATAAATTCTATAGATGAAATAATACTCACTGGAGGAGTTGATATAGATTATGTTTATCAAAAATCTCCTAAAGAAATAGCTAGAGAGCAAAGAAAAGATTCAATTAGAAAACATAATCATAAAGTATTATCCAATCGCTTATTTAAAGAACGAATTGAAGCGCAAAAAGCAAAAAGAAAGCGTATAAGAAGTGGAAAAATCAAAAGAACAAGAGTTGGCATATTCCTATACCGAGTAACTAACATTTTTAGAAAAAGTAAATAATATTCTCTAGAAAGAAAGACTTATTATAAAAAAAGTTAATTCTGTTAAAATACTATAAACCTATTGTTAAAATCTCTTAATACCTAACCTACTCCATTCTATTATCTATTACATTTGGTTTGCTAACTAAAATTAAAATGTGTAAAAAAATAGGTTACCTACTCTTTTTATTATGTTCTATAACTGTATCTGCTCAGCAAATAACAGGTAAAGTATACGATAACAAATCTGTATTAAAAAACATTAAAATCTCAAACATAACAAAACAAAATAGTGTTTATTCAGATAACGAAGGGGTATTTAAAATAAAAGCAGAGCTCAATGATTCTTTAGTATTCTCATCTATTTTTTATAAAGAACAAAACATAACTGTTACCCAATACCATTTTGATAATGTTTTTGTTGTAGAATTAAAAAAAATAACTAACAGCTTAGACGAAGTTGTAATAAAAAGTTCTCCAAAAGCTAAAGAATTTAACGAAAAAGAATACCAAGTTAGTTTTAAAGAACAGTTAAAAAATGATATAAAGAATAATCCCCATTTATATGGATCTCCCCATAACGGAAATATGGATATTATTAAAATAATTGGATTGATTGGTAAGCTTTTTAAAAAGAAAAAAGCAGACATTATTGTTTACGCTACCCATGCAGATTTTAAAAACTTATTTGAAAAAGACTCTTTTTTTAATAAAGCCTTACTTGCAAAGGATTTAAAAATAGAAAATGATTACAAATATTTATTTTTTGAGTTTTGTGATGCTAAACAAATAAACATTGAGTTATTAAACAAAAAACATCAAGTAGAATTACTTGAACGTTTATTTAAAATAAGTGAAGAGTTCTTAGCTTTTGTATCAGAATACAAAGAAGACTCTAAAAATTAAAGCTTCTAAAAAATTAATATAGCATTCTATACTAAATTCTAATTTCAAAAGTTATATTTTTATCTTTTAAAACGAATGTCTTTAATTTCTGAATATACAGAATTGAATACAGCGTAAAATGCACTATAATTATATGAAACGTACGTTATACTTTTTTATCTGTTTTGGTTTTCTTTTACTATGGAGTTCTTGTCGTAAAGACTTCGAGTTTTCACCTAATACAGGAAATTTAGAATTTTCAAAAAAAACAGTGTATTTGGATACTGTTTTTACAAATATAGGCTCTAGCACATATAATTTAAAAGTATATAACCGTAGTGATGAAGATATTAGCATTCCTTCTTTAAGCTTAAGTCGTGGAGAGAGTTCTAATTACAGACTAAATGTAGACGGCAATCCTGGGAAATCTTTTACAAACGTAGAAATTTTAGCTAAAGACAGTTTGTTCATTTTTGTTGAAACAACTATAGATATTGATAACTTACCTACTTTAGATGAAGAATTTTTATATACAGATAAAATTGAATTCGATTCTGGGGCTAATCTTCAAGAAGTCGAGCTAGTAACCTTGGTAAAAGATGCTGTATTTATATATCCAGATCGTGATGAAACTACTCAAGTTATAGAAACGTTAACTTTAAATCTTAATGGAGAGACTATTGAAACAGAAATACAAGGAAGAGAGTTACTAGTCGAAGAATTGAATTTTACTAACCAAAAACCTTATGTTATTTATGGTTATGCCGCTGTTCCAAATGGAGCAACCCTAACCGTAGATGCTGGAGCACGTGTTCATTTTCATGCAAATTCTGGGCTTTTAATATCTGAAGGAGCTTCATTACAAGTAAATGGTACACTTAGTACAGATTCAGATCTTTTAGAAAACGAAGTTATATTTGAAGGAGATCGTTTAGAACCTACTTTTGCTGATGTTCCTGGACAGTGGGGAGCGATATGGTTATTTGAAAATAGTGAAAATAATAGTATTAACTACGCTACCATAAAAAATGGAACTGTGGGACTTCTAGTAGACGGAAATCCAGATGCTCCTAATGATAAATTAACAATAACAAATACTCAAATTTATAATTCTAGTAATTATGGTGTTTTAGCAAGAAACACGTCTATAAGAGCAGAAAACTTAGTGATAAATAACTCTGGCCAAGTCTCTTTTGCTGCTACTTTTGGAGGAAAATACAATGTAACCCATAGTACTATCGCAAATTATTGGAATAACAGTTTTAGACAGTTCCCTGCATTACTAATTAATAACTTTACAATAAATGGTAATGGAGATACAGTTATAACCGATTTAGCTGAAGCAAACTTTAATAACTCTATAATATATGGTAATGATAATCCAGAGTTTTTAATAGACGAAATACAAGCAGATCCTTTAAACCCTGTAGATTTTAATTTTAAGTTTACTAATTGTATTGTTCGCTTTCTAGATAATAACAATGAGTTTAGTGGAGATAATTATAATTTTAATGATGATACAAAATATGAAGGCATATTTCGTAATATAAACCCAAATTTTAGAGATCCTAATGAAAACGATTTAATTATTGGGGTGTCTTCAACAAATGGTATGGCTAACCCTGATTTTACCATATCTCCATTTTTAGGGGTAGATATTTTAGGAGAAAGCAGAACAACAGCTCCAGACATAGGAGCTTACCAACACATAATGTTTTAACATACAACTCAACTAATAGATTAACAAGATATTACTATAGTTTTTCTTAAAAACCAGTGATTTTCATTAATTAACATTAAAACTATTACTATTGAAAACATTATTATTAATTGTATTAATGTGTTTTACTATACATTTTTCGATTGCTCAATCTAACACAGAAAAAAAAGTAATAAAAGCCTGCACTAACCATTACGAAGGAGATACTAGTAAACTAAAAGCTAGTTTACAACCTACACTTAATAAGTTTGGGTTCTGGAAAAATGAAGAAACGGGAAAATACGAACAACAAAGGCACATGTCTTATGAACGAGCTATTACATATGCAAAACGTGTTTTTTGATAGTAAAGATTTCCTTAAAAAAGATGCTCCAAAAAAAGTAGAAATACTAGATATAGGAAACAATATAGCCTCTACTAAAGTAATCGCATGGTGGGGAATAGACTATATATTATTGTCTAAAAGAGCTTATAAATGGATGATAGAACAAGTATACTATGACTATGGGAAGGTCCATTAGAAAAGTAATATTGATTGAGTTAATTCAATATTACTTTTCTAGTAACCTTTGCTCCTAGCTTATCTTTTAATGTAAATAAGTATATCCCTTTTGGGTATTTACTAATATTAACAGAATTGTTTATATTAGATAGATTTTGTGTAGCAATTCTCTTCCCTAAAATGTTATAAATTGTTAAACTTACATCTTCTTTTAAATTAGATATAGAAACCAATCCTTTTGTAGGGTTTGGGTGAACACTTATATTAGTTATATTATACTCTTCAACCGAAAGCGAAGCTCCTTCTACAATATTTAATGTTTGATTAGCACTAACATTATTAAAAACATCTTCTGCTCCATTTAACCATGTTACTTTAACATAGTCTACTGTTGTAGCAGTACCTAAACCAAAAATCTCTGTTCCAGAATTTTGACCTAAATAACCTTCTCCACACAAAGTATATCTGTACTGTTTATTTCCAGCTATTGAAATCTCTATTTTAGAACCAATTCCATCTTTATTATTTACAACACCTTCTAATTTTACTTTTAAATAATTATTAGAATTATTAGTTTTATTCTGCCATAAAAAATTATTTTCAGTATCATTCATAACAACAATATCAGCAAGACCATCATTATTAAAATCTCCCATTGCATTAGCATAACTTTTTCTCGTATCACCACTAAACCCTGCTCCACTTGGTATTGTAAAACTATTAGAACCATTGTTTATATACATAGCTGCATTTAACCATGGTGGTCCAGCTGCATCTATACTACTACTAACATATAAATCAAGATCAGTATCATTATCTGCATCTAAAAACGACGAGCCCCATGCAATGGTATTCATTTCTGTTCCTACAGTTGGAGACACATTAGAAAAAGTACTATCTCCATTATTCTTTAATAGCTGATTACCTCCAGTAGTATTAGATACATATATATCTAACCAACCATCATTATTATAGTCTCCAATAGTCGTAGACATAGCGTCTATATTAATACCTGTTCCACTAGCAACAGATACATCTGTAAAATTACCATTACCATCATTCTTATAGAGTCTATTCATGTTAGCAAATTTATCGTTTGCTACATAAATATCTTGATCACCATCATTATCATAATCAAAAAATGCAGAACAAAACGATAATTGATTTCCTAAATAAATTCCTGCTGCAGAACTAACATTCACAAAAGTTCCACTATCATTTCTATATAGATAGCTATATTGATTAAATGTTTGATCATCTCTATTAGATATAAAAGCATCTAAGTCTCCATCATTATCTATATCACCAAAAGAAATACCGTAGGTATAAAAATTATCTGTAAAAAAACCAATAGTACTAGAAATATCAGTAAACGTCATATCTCCTGCATTTCTGTAAAACTTATTCAATCCAGAAATACTAGTCGCCATAAAGTCTTTATCACCATCATTATCGTAATCTACCCAAAGTACTTGTTTCACTCTAAAAGTATCGTCTATACCAACTAAATCTACTTGAGTAAATGTTCCTCCCATATTTTTATAGAAATAAACTTTCTCCCCATCTGTAGTGGAATACGTTAAATCATCCCATCCATCTCCATCAAAGTCGCAAAAAGAAATTCCTCCTCCATATGTAGATGTTCCGTAAGATGCTCCAACTCCTTTAAGAGTCGCTACATCTTCGAAAGCTAATTGCGCAAAACTAACTGTTGAAAGAAGTAAAAATGCAAGAATGTAAATGTTTTTCATGCTGTTTGGTTTTTCACAAAAATATTAAATTCCTACTAATTAAATAGTTAAAATGTAAATAAAGGCAATTCCCCCATCATTGCATTAACTTTTATACCAATAGCTTCTAATTTTTCTTCATCTTCGTAATTTAGTATTACTTCATCAATTAAGTCTACAATACTAATCATATCAGCTTCTTTTAAACCTCTAGTAGTTATAGCTGAAGTACCAACTCTAATACCAGAAGTTACAAATGGAGATTTATCATCAAAAGGCACCATATTTTTATTTACAGTTATATCAGCTTTTACTAATGCTTTCTCCGCATCTTTTCCTGTTATATTTTTATTACGTAAATCTATAAGCATCATATGGTTATCGGTACCACCAGAAATAATGTTATAATCTTTATCAACAAAAGCTTTAGCCATAGCTTCAGCATTTTTCTTTACTTGTAACATATAGTGCATAAATTCATCTGTTAATGCTTCTCCAAACGCAATAGCTTTGGCTGCAATAATATGCTCTAAAGGCCCACCTTGATTACCAGGAAATACTCCTGAATCTAATAAAGAAGACATCATACGTATCTTCCCACTTTTAAGTTTTAATCCAAATGGGTTTTCAAAATCTTTTCCCATCATAATCATACCTCCTCTTGGTCCTCTTAGGGTTTTATGAGTTGTAGTCGTTACAATATGGCAATGTGGTATAGGATCACTTAATATTCCTTTTGCAATTAAACCAGCTGGATGAGATATATCGGCTAGTAATAAAGCATTAACACTATCTGCAATTTCTCTAAATCTTTTAAAATTTATATCTCTAGAATATGCAGATGCTCCTGCTATTATTAATTTAGGCTGCTCTTTAGTAGCTATCTCTTGTATTTTATCGTAATTTAAAACTCCTGTTTCTTTTTCTACTCCATAAAATACAGGGGTATATAATTTTCCTGAAAAATTAACAGGCGACCCATGTGTTAAGTGTCCTCCATGAGACAAATCGAATCCTAATATTTTATCTCCTGGTTTTAAACAAGCATGATAAACAGCTGTATTAGCCTGACTTCCAGAGTGTGGTTGTACATTAACATATGCAGCACCAAATAAACTTTTGGCTCTATCTATAGCTAACTGTTCTACCTCATCAACTACTTCACAGCCGCCATAATATCGTTTACCTGGGTAACCTTCGGCATATTTATTAGTCAAAACAGAACCTGCTGCCTCCATTACTTGGTCACTTACAAAGTTTTCTGATGCTATTAATTCGATTCCATCTAATTGGCGTTCTTTTTCTGCCTGTATTAATTCAAAAATTTGTTCGTCGCGTTGCATAAATTTTGATATCTAAATTTAAAATAGAGTTCAAAAATAAGAAATAGATTAGTTATATTATTCATTAAATCACATATTTACTTTCAATAGTCATACTTTTTATTAAATCGATAAAATACATCTATTTTTTCCCCATTTTATTGCATTTAAATAAAAAAAATATGTAGGTTTGAATATAATAACAAATCATTTATAATAAACACAAGTGTTATGCCTATAACTGCTAACAATCCAGATAGAAAGTCGTGGTTACACGTCGATAAAAACTCAGATTTCCCTATACAAAATATTCCTTTTGGGGTCTTTTTAACTAGAGATGATATTATTACAATAGGAACCAGAATAGGTGATACTGCTATAGATTTAGGAGCATTACATCAATTAGGCTATTTTGAAGGTATTCCATTAACAGATGATATTTTTCTTCAAGATACTCTAAATGATTTTATTGCAGATGGTCGTAAAACATGGAGGCTAGTTAGAAATAGAATTGCTGAAATTTTTGACGCTGAAAACCCTGTTTTAAAAGACAACAAAAAAAACAAAGAAGTTGTTTTATTTCGTTTAGACGAAATAGAAATGCAGCTTCCTGTAGAAATTGGAGATTATACTGATTTTTACTCAAGTATAGAACATGCTACAAATGTAGGTACTATGTTTAGAGACCCTGACAATGCCTTATTACCTAATTGGCTACACATACCTGTAGGATACCATGGAAGAAGTTCTTCTATAATTCCATCAGGAATTCCTGTGCATAGACCACAAGGGCAAACATTACCTGCTGGAGCAGAAACACCAGTTTTTGGTCCATCTAAATTAGTAGATTTTGAGTTAGAAATGGCTTTTATTACAACAGCTGCAAACGATTTAGGAGAACCTATTCCTATTGAAGAAGCTGAAGAATATATTTTTGGACTAGTCTTATTTAATGACTGGAGTGCTAGAGATATTCAAAAATGGGAATATGTACCATTAGGGCCTTTCCTTGCTAAAAGTTTTGCCTCGTCTATATCCCCATGGATAGTTACTTTAGACGCTTTAGAACCTTATAGAATAGACGGACCAAAACCTTTAAAGAAACAATTAAAGTACTTACAACAAAAAGGAAAAAAGAGTTTTGATATTAACCTTGAAGTAGCAATACAACCAGAAAAAGCAAAAGAAACTGTAGTAAGCCGTTCTAACTTTAAACATATGTATTGGAGCATGGCGCAACAGTTAACACACCATACAGTTAATGGTTGCCCAGTAAATTCTGGTGACATGATGGGGAGTGGAACTATTTCTGGCCCAACACCAGATTCTTATGGTTCTATGCTAGAGTTATCGTGGAGAGGAGAAAAACCTTTACAAATGAATGATGGCTCAGAACGTAAATTTATTAATGATAATGATACAGTTATTATGAGAGGTTTCTGTGAAAAAGACGGAACTCGTATTGGCTTTGGAGAAGTATCTACAAAATTATTACCTGTATTCAATCCTAAGAAAAAATAAGATCTATTCTTGTTAAATAAATTATAAACCCCTTATTTTTAAGTAAGGGGTTCTTTTTTTGGTATTATATTTGATAAAAAGCTAATAATCAATACAGCCAAAAATGAAAAAACTATTTACTCTACTAATTCTATTAATAGTTAATTTAGGGTATTCACAAGATGCCACTTCAAAAAAATCTGAAAAAATTATTAATAGTGAGTATTTTCATAACTTTAAAATTGAAAAATACTTTATTCACACCAATAAAACCACTTACTTTTCTGGAGAAAAAATCTGGTTTAAAACATACACTGTAGAAGATGGTAGTAATCTTCCGTTTATAGAATCTACAAACTTACATGTAAACTTATACAATGATGCATTAGAGTTAATACATAGCGAACTTGTATATGTAGAAAATGGAATGGGACATGGACAATTCGAACTTAATAAAGAGCTTAAACAAGGTTTATATTATTTACAGTTAGACTCTCAATGGAATAAAAATTTTAGAAAGAAGGCACCTCTTTTTAAAATTGAAGTTATTAACCTTAAAGATGGTGAAATTTTTAACGATGTTACTCCTATGCAAAAAGTAGAGTTTGTTAAAAATACAACTACATCTTTTAATATAAATAGAAATAAAGCAGTAGAAACACCACAAACTATTGCCTTTGAAATAAACACATCTAGTGAAGTTATTAAAAACAAAAAACTAAAAAACAAATATCTTTTTGCCGTTCTGCATAGAAATGGTGATTTAAAATCTGTTCTTCCGCTACAACTAAAAAAGGATAAAATCTCTTATAAAATAGCTTTTTCTAAATCAGATTTATTTAATGGTGTTAACATGATTGCTTTATTTGATGAAGACAAAAAAATAATCTCAGAAAAATCATTTTTTTGGACCTCACATACGCCAATAGATATCGAAATTACAGAGCGCTCTAAAACATACGACACTTTATCTCTTAACTTAAAAGTATTTAATATTGATACAAAAGCAAACATTAGTGTTTCTATATTACCAGAAGAAACAAAACTATACAAAAACAATAGCAATATTATATCGTCCCTGTTAATAGATCCATACTTAAAAACAAATAATTATGGGGTTGCAAGTTTACTTTCCAAAAAAACTATAAATACAAATAAACTAGATTACATCTCTAAAATAGCAATTAGCCAAAATACATTCCCATATAAAGGCTTAACAACATCCAGTTTGCATTATAAAAATGAAAACGGTATTACCATAAACGGGAAAGTTAATACTAAAATAAAAGATCTATCAAACTATACTGTTTTATTATCTTCTAACGAAAATAGGTTAACCGAAGTTAGTGCAATTTCAAAAGATCATACTTTTACCTTCGATAAACTTAACTTTAAAAAAGCATCAAACTATAGCTTAGCTTTAATTAATGAAAAAGGAAAAATGGAAAAGGCTACATTTTTTGTTTATAACAACTATGTAAATTATAAAGCAAACAATACTTTACCTCAAAGTTTAATTTATAAAAGCAATACACCTATAAAAATAGAGTCTACAAACAATAACACTGAGTACTCTAGTTTACCCGAATACCAAGACGCTGAAGCACTAGATGAAATTTTAATAACTGCAAACAAAAAGAAAAAACAATTACAGATTAAACAAACATTAGCAAAATATAATATTTTAGGTTTAGGGCTATCTAAAGTATATAAACCTGAAGATTCCGGTTTCTCTGGCGGTACTATTTTAGATTACTTACAAACACTACCTAGTACAACTGTAGTATATAATTCTTCAGGAGATGTTTCTATACAAAATAATAGAGGAGCTAGAACCATAAACGATACAGGTCCTCGATTACTTAGTGTTACTGTAGACGGCGTATTATTTAACGATTTAACTCTTTTAACTTTTAGAAGAGCAGAAGAAATAGAATATGTTGTTCTTAACATTAATGGTGCTGGTTATGGTCCATTATATCCAAACGGAGTAATACATCTTATAACCCGTAAAGGAGAATCTGGCAAACCTATTGTAAACAACCCAAAAATTCAAAAATCTAAAACAGCATTTGGATTCAATGCTTCTAAATCAAGATATGAAAAACCAGAATTACAGTTTACCACTCAAAACTCTATAGATAATTATAGTACTATAGACTGGATTCCTAATTTTGAAATCACACCTGGTGCAGATAATATTTTAAAAGTTAACAGACAAAACTATAATAACATTAAAATAATTATAAATGGTATAACACAAGATGGTAAACCTATTTATAAAGAACAAATTTTATCCCTTTCAAACCAATAACGATAAAATAAATAAAGCTTAAAAAAACGCCTAAATTAATTTTAGGCGTTTTTTATTTATTAAAATATATTTATTTGACTTTGGCATACAAATTGGATTAAAGCATGAATAGAAATTACAAAATCAAAAAACAATCAAATAAATTACCATATAAACACTTTTCATTTTTTAAATTTGAAAAATTATTGATGGTTCAATCTATTTTCCCAAATAGCACATTTACTTATGAAAAATATTACACTAACATTTATAACACTACTACTCTTAACAGCCTGCGGAAGTACTAGTCGTATACAGAAACAATTAACAACTGGTAATTACGATCGTGCCATTGGTGATGCTTTAAGAAAATTACAAACTAATAAAGATAAAAAACGAAAAGTAGACTATATCTATCTACTAAAAGAAGCTTTTGATAAAGCTGAAGCTAGAGATAAAGAACGTATTAGTTACTTGGAAAAAGATAACAATCCAGCTAATTACGAACAAGTCTATGAACTGTATCAAACACTAAGAGATAGGCAAAACCGTATTAAGCCAGTATTACCTTTATATATAGGAAACAAAAGAGTCGCTTTTAATTTTAAAAATTACAATTCTCAAATAATAGCTTCTAAAGATAAAGCATCTAATTACCTATACAACAACGCTAAACAATTGTTAAATAGTAATGATAAATTCGATTTCAGAAAAGCTTTTGAGGATTTCAAATATTTAGATCGCATAAACCCTAATTATAAGAACGTTAGACAACTTATAAAACAAGCTCATGAAAAAGGGACAGATTACGTTATTGTTAATGTGATTAACGACACCCAACAAGTTATTCCTAAACGCTTAGAAGAGGACTTACTTAATTTTAGCACCTATGGTTTAAACGACTTATGGACTGTATACCATAACAATGCTGATAGACAAAAACAATACGATTTTGGAATGGATGTAACATTACGCAACATTGCTATCTCTCCTGAGCAAATTAAAGAGCGTGAAATAATACGTGAAAAACAAGTAGTAGATGGTTGGAAATATGCATTAGATGGAGATGGAAATGTGTTAAAGGATAGTCTTGGAAACAAGATAAAAGTTGATAAATTTAAAACGGTACGTTGCGAGTATTACGAAACCAGACAATTTAAAACTACAAGTATTATTGGTACAGTAAAGTATAAAGATTACAACACCAATCAACTCATAGAAGCTTTTCCTTTACAAAGTGAATACCTTTTCGAACATTTCTATGCAACATCAAGAGGAGATCGTCGTGCTTTAGATCTAAGTTTATTAAGTTACTTAGATAATAGAAGAGTACAATTCCCAAGTAACGAACAAATGATTTTCGACACAGGAGAAGACCTCAAACTACAACTTAAAGAAATTATAACTGGCAACAGTTTTAGACGTTAAAAATAAAAAACTCCCAAATTTCTTCGGGAGTTTTTTTTATAATTATTCTTTTTGCTTTACTTAAACAAATCGATTTAAATCTACACTATTAATAGCACCATGAGATGCATTGACTACCGCTACTCCATTTTTAATAACTATAATTTGAGGCGATTGATGCATGACCTGAAACTCATATCCGGCCTCGTTAGACACTTCTCTATAACTTAATAAATCTAAGTAGTACAAATCTAAATCCTTTTCTGTAAACTCATAATTCTCTACAAATTGACTCATAACCATACGGCTAATTCCACAACGTGTGGAGTGCTTAAATATAACTTGTGTTTTTGTTTTCGATTTATCTTTAATAAATTTAAGCTGTTGTAATTGACTTAAAGGTATCCAAGGCAATACTTTTTCCTCCTTTGGCTCGTTAGAACCACCAAATAATTTATTTATTAATCCCATGTTTTGTCATTTATATTTAAATAAGTCGGTAGTAAACTAAAAGCTTACAAACTGACTAAAAGTCATGTGTTTTCAATCGTTAACGGTCATTTTGTCTTATAAACAACAATGGTAAAGTTATTGTTTTAATAGCTTCGTGAACAAGAAAAAAAAATCATGTTATGAATTTTAATAACTATACAATAAAATCTCAAGAAGCCATTCAGCAAGCACAACAACTTGCTCAAAGTTTCAACCATCAACAAATAGAAAACGAGCATATTTTTAAAGCTATATTCGAAATAGACGAAAATGTACTCCCTTTTCTATTAAAAAAATTAAATGTAAATATAACCATCCTCCAGCAAATTTTAGATAAGCAAATAGAAAGTTTCTCTAAAGTTACTGGTGGTAATTTAATCCTTTCTCAAGATGCTAGTAAAGCCTTAAATGAAGCGTCTATTATAGCAAAAAAAATGAGTGACGATTATGTCTCTATAGAACACTTAATTTTAGCAATATTTAAATCTAAAAGCAAAATAGCGCAAGTATTAAAAGACCAAGGTGTTACAGAAAAAAGCTTAAATATTGCCATTGAAGAATTAAGAAAAGGAGACCGAGTAACCTCTCAAAATCAAGAAGAAACCTATAATTCTTTAAACAAATACGCTAAAAACTTAAATCAGTTAGCCAAAGACGGAAAACTAGACCCGGTAATTGGTAGAGATGAAGAGATACGCCGCATTCTTCAAATACTATCTAGGCGAACTAAAAACAATCCTATATTGGTAGGAGAACCAGGAACTGGTAAGACAGCTATTGCAGAAGGATTAGCTCATAGAATAATTGATGGTGATATTCCAGAAAATTTAAAAGACAAACAAATTTTTGCTTTAGATATGGGTGCACTTATTGCAGGAGCCAAATTTAAAGGAGAATTTGAAGAACGTTTAAAAGCTGTTATAAAAGAAGTAACAACAAGCGAAGGAGATATTGTACTATTTATAGACGAAATCCATACACTAGTAGGAGCAGGTGGCGGACAAGGCGCTATGGATGCTGCAAATATCTTAAAACCTGCATTAGCTCGTGGCGAATTAAGAGCTATAGGAGCAACAACATTAGACGAGTATCAAAAATATTTTGAAAAAGACAAAGCTCTAGAACGTCGTTTTCAAAAAGTAATAGTAGATGAGCCAGATACAGAAAGTGCTATCTCTATACTAAGAGGAATAAAAGAAAAGTACGAAACACACCATAAGGTTCGTATAAAAGATAATGCAATTATTGGAGCTGTAGAACTCTCTACACGTTATATTACCAATCGTTTTTTACCAGATAAAGCCATTGATTTAATGGACGAAGCTGCTTCAAAATTACGCATGGAGATAAATTCTAAACCAGAAGAACTTGACGTTTTGGATAGAAAAGTAATGCAGTTAGAAATTGAAATTGAAGCCATTAAGCGTGAAAAAGACGAAGCTAAACTAAAAGCATTACGCTCTGAGTTAGCAAATATAAAAGAAGAACGTAACGCTATAAATGCGAAATGGAAAAGCCAGAAAGAAGTAGTAGATAATATTCAAAACACTAAACAGGATATTGAAAACTATAAACTTGAAGCAGAACGCGCAGAGCGTGAAGGCAATTATGGTAAAGTAGCAGAATTACGTTACGGAAAAATAAAAGAAGCACAAGAAAAACTAGAAGAATTCCAAAAGCATTTAGAAGCACAAGCGGAAACTTCTTTAATAAAAGAAGAAGTAACCTATGATGATATTGCAGAAGTCGTTGCTAAATGGACAGGTATTCCTGTTACTAAAATGCTACAAAGTGAGCGTGAAAAATTATTGCGTCTAGAAGACGAATTGCACAAACGTGTAGTAGGTCAAGAAGAAGCCATAACAGCTGTTAGTGATGCTGTAAGACGATCTAGAGCTGGATTACAAAATCCTGAAAAGCCAATAGGAACCTTCTTGTTTTTAGGAACCACAGGTGTAGGTAAAACCGAATTAGCAAAGGCATTAGCAGAATATTTATTTGATGACGAAAGTGCTTTAACAAGAATAGATATGAGCGAATATCAAGAGCGCCATGCTGTAAGCAGATTAGTTGGCGCACCTCCTGGGTATGTAGGATACGATGAAGGTGGACAATTAACAGAAGCAGTAAGACGTAAACCCTATTCTGTAGTACTCTTAGATGAAATAGAAAAAGCGCATCCGGATACTTTTAATATATTATTACAAGTACTAGATGAGGGGAATTTAACAGATAATAAAGGTCGTACTGCCAATTTTAAAAACACCATTATTATTATGACTTCTAATATGGGAAGCCAAATAATACAAGAACGTTTTGAAGCTTTAAAAGATATAGACTCTGCAATAGAAGCTGCAAAGGTAGATGTCTTAGGCTTATTAAAACAAACGGTAAGACCTGAATTTTTAAATAGAATAGATGATACTGTGATGTTCACCCCTTTAAGTAGAGAAAACATTACAGATATTGTGGGGTTACAATTAAAAGGCATCACAAAAATGATTGCCCAACAAGGCATTACGTTTGATGCCACAGAAGAAGCTAGACAGTATTTAGCCGAAAAAGGCTACCATCCAGAATATGGAGCTAGACCAGTAAAACGAGTAATACAAAAAGAAGTACTTAATCAATTAAGTAAAGAAATTCTAGCAGGAAAGGTAACAACAGATAGTATTATACTATTAGATGCTTTTAACGATAAATTAGTTTTTAGAAATGAGGCCAGTTTTGTTACCGAAGAACTTTAAAAATACGTTAAAGAATCATAAAGTTGTGTTAACTCAAAAATAAAGCGAAAAATACCGCGTTTTCATAGTGATAGTTAGTTAGTTTGAAAAAAGCAACGTTAGTTTATTTTAAAGACTACGTTGCTTTTTTATTTTCAATCATTAGTCTCATTAAAAAATTGCATTTTAAAAGTACACTAAGCTAGTGTTTTATAATTCTAACCATTTTTTTAGATGTTTTAATAGCTTCGTGAAAATTAACCTTATCTAAATCCTGTTTTCATATTAGAACATTTTTTTTCAATACGGTTTTACCGTCTTCAGACTCTGTCACTTCTGGAAAAGCAATTTCAAAAACCTCTAACATTATTTGTATTGCAGTAGAAGTTCCTGGTGAAGCACCTAATAGGGAGGTTATACTAACATCTTTACTACGTACTACCTCTGTACCAAATTGTAATTTGCCTCCTTTGTAATGATCTTTTTTAATAATTTGCAGACGTTGTCCAGCAACTAATACTTCCCAATCTTCGCTTTTAGCATTTTTTATAAACTTACGTAAATCATCCATCCTATCTTCATGAAATTCTGTTACTTGTTTTACTAAATATTGGGTTAATGGTAAATTATCCCAAAAAGCATTTAACATAGGTTTTATATTATCTGTTTTAATGGATTTCAATAAATCAAAATTAGAACCTTCCTTTAAAAATTTAGGACTAAAGCCTGCAAATGGTCCAAATAATAATTTGCTCTTACCATCTATAAAACGCGTGTCTAAATGAGGCGTAGACATTGGCGGGTCTCCTACACCTATAAACACATGTCTTACATCTAGATATTGCTTAACTTTAGTTTTAGTGTTTTTTACTTCTACAGCCCACTCTACTTCTTTATCTGGATAAATATCTAAAACCTCTTCATTACAATACACAGGTATATTAAACTGTTTTTTTAAAACATGAAATAGTTTTTTTGTTAATGCTCCAAAATTCATTTCTGCACCGCGTTCTATTCTGGTAGCCGCCATAACTTCACTTTCTATTCTATTTTCCATTATTAAAGGAAACCATGCTCTCATTTTATCTATAGCTGTCGTAAACTCCATTGTATCGAACATAAAATGTTCTTTTAAAGCTTCAAAACGTTTTTTTAAATACCGTACGTTCTCCTCACCAGTTACCCAACTATAGTGTGGTACAGTATTAATAAATTCTTTAGGATTATCTATTAAATCTTCAGATATTAAATAGGACCAAAATTGCTTAGACATCTCAAATTGCTTACAAATTTTATAGGCTTTATTACAATCTATATCTCCATTATCTTGCTCCGGTGTATAATTTAATTCGCATAATGCAGAATGCCCTGTACCAGCATTATTCCATGCTGCCGAGCTCTCTAAGGCCACATTATCTAAACGTTCTAAAATTGAGATCTTTAGTTCTGGTTTTACCAGTTTTACTAAAAGCGCTAAAGTAGCGCTCATAATTCCTGCACCTACACATATTAAATCGAAATCGGTATTAACGTTTATATTTTGTTTGTCATACTATCAATTTTAGGTTCTGAATAAATATACAGATTTTAAAAACCGATACTAATAATGCATTGCAGTTTTTGTTATTATTTATATTATACTCTTCTCTAAGAGTGCGTGTACAAACAGCTTAAGTTATAGTCGTTTTTAACGGTTAATAACTTTTATAATAAATACATCATAAAAAAACACTAGGTTTTTCAACACCTTATATAAAAAAGGTATCTTGCATACATAAGAAAAATAAATGCAACTTATTGCGTTTATACAATAGTTAGCCACAATCCCCATAGAACCGAAAAATTCCTGAGTACTTTGGCAAACGTCAAGAGAAACATGGGGATTAAAAACATTAATAAAAAACTTGACGTTAGTCAGAATAGAGCCAAATGAATT